>Ga0208744_1000002_pt1 | contig 264485 bp, 265 predicted proteins | sample CryBogCBH24Aug09_FD_184620 | JGI IMG/M metagenome (GOLD analysis project Ga0208744, IMG submission 184620) | Freshwater microbial communities from Crystal Bog, Wisconsin, USA - CBH24Aug09 (SPAdes) (version 2) | ecosystem: Environmental > Aquatic > Freshwater > Lake | place: Crystal Bog...
ACCAGCGTTGATTGATGCGTTAAGCAGATTGAATCGTGGAGAAGATGACACAAACATTCGCACACACCACTTTAACCAGGATATAGAATGAAAAAGATACCAATGTTAGAACGGTTCGCCGCACAAAGTCTTGTTGAATACGACGGTGAGTTGATATTCAGCAAAGAAAAGTTCGCCGAGTTGATTGTGCGAGAATGTGCCAATCATTGTGATTTATTGTTGGATCATAGGATTAGTTCAGAGTGGTCAAGAGGAACACACGATTGTTCCAGAGCGATTAAAGAACATTTTGGAGTTGAAGAATGATTCAAGGGTTCAAACACATAGGTGAAGATCACAAGTGTAATGTATGCAGTTGTGAATTTACTGAAGATGAAGGTGGTGTACTGGGGTATTTTGGTATCTTGCCTGTTGCTTTCTGTCCATTTTGTTATTCTAGTATGGTAGATATGGTTACTCAAGATTTGGAATTAGAATGAAAATCTGCTTTTCTGATTGTCCAAGTTGGTTTACTCACTGGATAGCCGATACGTATCAAGACGAATTTCATAGTCGGGCAGTAGAATTGAACATTGAACAAGACCGTATAGCCCTGATGGCCTGTGCAGTGGAATTTTTTAATAAAAAAGACGGGCTAACTGCTTGGGTCGTCGACGAAAAATTGTGGTTTGAATTTGATGCAGATACCCCAGACTGGACCTATAGGATCCTAAAAAATAGTTAAAAATGTTGCATTAAAACAACACTATTTTGGTTGACGAATATACCCAAACTGTAGTATAATAACAGCTTAAACACTAAAAGGAGTTCAAAATGGGAACACGTTCAAGAATTGCAGTAATGCACGGCAACAATGCTAAATCTGTTTACTGCCACTGGGATGGCTATTTGGAGCACAATGGTGCTTTACTCAATGAGTATTACGATTCAGCCAAGGCAAATCATTTGGTTAGTTTAGGCGATGTCAGCAGTCTTAATAAGACTATCGGCGAAAAACATCCTTTTAGTTATATTGGTGTTATGTCTGCAAATGAGTATGATGCACAATACGGCGAGATGACTACTTTTTATGGTCGTGATAGAGAAGAAAAAAATGTAGACTTTCAAACTTCTACTAGTTTTGAAGACTTTTTTGAATTGTGTGACAAATGTGGTGCAGAGTACTACTATGTTATGCAAAATGGTGTTTGGTATTTTGGTACAACCTATGTGGGCAATCAGTATTATCAAACACTTACCCCTTTGGCAGAAACTTTAGCCTCACGTAAGGAGACCGAAAATGTTTAATTTCTTTCTTGGAGTCGTTGTTACTCTTGCAGTATTGTATCCATCAGTTACCAAACATTTGACTGATTCGGCAATTGATACTGCACACACCACGGTGACCACTGTTATCAAAGATACGCCAGAATCTATTAAATGATTTTGGCAAACCAATTCAAAAATATAGTTGACAAAAAAACCAAAGTCTGCTATAATTTGAATATGTTCAGTAATGAAGCTGACATTTTATTTTCAACAATCTTGTTTTACTAGGAGTTTTTTATGAGTACATTTACAGTTGCTGGCGTTAGTACACTCAATGGTCAAGTTAAAGTTCGTTTTGCTAACGATATGACCCGCGTTAAGAATCTGCAGAAAAGCGGTCACCTTAACATCAACTTGTTGCCATTGCCCAACGCAATGAGCAAAGCTGAAATCGTTGCTTTTTTGAAGACTACAGATTTGTATACTGTAGTTGAGAATCGTGAAGCTATCGATTCTGCTTACACCAAGTACAATGAAGTTAATGTGGTCAAGGTTACAAAAGCCAAAGCCGCTAAAGCCGCTCCTAGCATCGAAGCTATCAAAGCTCGTGCAGCAGCCACAGACGCAGTAGCAGAGTAATTGCTACAAAATGGATTGTGGTGCAAGTGTGCGCCACATACCATTGATAAGTGTTTGAGATGAAAAATTGGGTAGGTTAGTGGACGCACTATCTAGCGGGGCTCAACTGGCGTGGTCGGAGTCCCTGATATAACCAAGCTATACGCTGTTGCACGAGAATACGCAAGTACCGGACGCATAAATTGGCACTCAAATACTTTTCAATGGTATGTCAACTAATTTGATCAGTAAGGCGTTATATATACATACACTCTCGGAGGGTCTATGTTATACAATGATACTGTTATGCAGGTTAGAGAACTTTTAGAGAGACATTTGGATTTAATCGAAATTGCTCATCGATTACATCTAGACATCAATTATGTAGCAGATATAATAGCATTTTTAAGTACCTAAAAATCCTACAGTATAAATAACTGTATGTTTAATGATGATGTTTATCTAGGCTGCTTGATGGTAGCTATCGTATTCTTGTGCTGGCTTTGGGACTGGTACAACAATTATCGTTAAATTCCCACACTATTAAAAAATTGTAATAGTGCATAGTATAAATACTGTACTATGAAAAAACTTCTACTAACCTTATTTCTACTGTTTTCGACTTTTGTCCTAGCACAAACACCGACCTCAACAGTTCCGCTACCCCCAGATATAGCTGCAATTAAAAAGCATAACGTGCTGATTGTTGCTATGACTAAAAAAGATAATCCTCCGTTTTTCAGCGGTGAAGGCGATGATATACACGGACTTGATGTTGATATCGCTCACAGTATTGCTACGGTATTGGGCGTACCGGTTCAGTTTAGACGAGATGCCGACAGCTTTGCAGACGTAGTCGAACAGGTTAGAGATGGTCGTGCCGACGTTGCAGTCAGTAAACTGTCAGTTACCAATCCTAGATTACTCACAGTACGATTCAGTGTACCTTATATCAAGCTCAAGCAAGCAATGATTGTGAATCGTCTTTGGTTGAGTCAAAACAGTAAAGGTCGAGAAGTGTATCAAGTGATCAGAGAGTTTGACGGTAAAATCAGTTTTATCCGCAACAGCAGTTACGATACTTTTGCTAGAATCAATTTTCCCCACGCACAGTATATTCCACAAGACCAGTGGAGCGACATTGTTGCAGATGTTATGAGTGGTAAAATTGCAGCTGCATACAGAGATGAATTTGAATTGAAGAAAATTAGTTTTGAAAAACCTGATGCTGCATTGAGTACTAAAACCATTACCATCAGTGACAGTGTAGACAATATTGCCGTGGCAGTTAACTATCAAAGCGTTCAATTGCTAAGTGTGATTGATTATGTAATTCGTAATCAATATGGTAATTTGGATAGTGGTAAACTAATGACACGTTATAAAGCTGAAGCATCAACCAAGGACGCAAAATGATTTCTCGATTAAAAACTTTTCTAACAAGCCCGTTGACTATATTGGGCTCTATTGTTGCTGGTGTACTCACTGGCATTTATACACCCAATACCATTGCAGAATTCGAAAGTGTGGGCGGCATTTATATTATGTTGCTAAAGGTAGTTGTATTGCCTTTCTTGTTTGCTACTATTTTAGTTGGAGTAATTAACCTTCTGCAAAAAGAAGGTAGCCAAGCAATGATTAAAAAAATCATTATTGGTTTTATAGCCAGTATGTTTTTTGCGGCCGCAATTGGAGTTATCACTGTTGTTGCCACTGGCACCGATATGACTCCAGAAAAGAAAACACAATTGGGTGCATTAGTCAACAACAAAAGCGATGGCGGCGATCTTAATATTACATTACACGAGCCAATGCCCGTCACTCCTGCAGCAGATCCTATGCTACTTGCACAAAAGTTTATTCCTGAAAATATCTTTGCTACCTTGGATAAAGGCGAAAGTCTCAAGATTGTTATTTTCTGTATGATATTTGGTATTGCATTGGGTAACCTAAAAAGCGAAGGCCAAAAAATGTTGGTCAATGTACTGCAAAGTATTCAGCAAGCGAGTATCAGTATCTTTAAGTTTTTGAATTACTTTTTGCCCTTTGCCTTATTGGCCATGATTGGTGCACAGGTTGCCAAAGTAGGTGTTGGTATTTTTGGTACTATGGTAGAGTTTATTGTTCAACAAACAATAGGTGGACTATTAATTATCATAGCCAGTACTGTTGTAATTTGGATGCGTGCCGGTGGTAGTATTATAACAACTATCAGAGAAACTAAAGAAACGCTAATCGTTGCTATCAGCTCACGTAGTAGTTTGGCCTGTATTCCTTATGCACAAGAAGCATTGCACAAGTTGGGATTTGAGCGTAGCGGTGTTGAGCTGACTGTACCATTGAGTTTTACTGTTAATCGTATTGGCAGTATTGTTTACTATGCTATTGCCACAGTATTCATTTCTGGTATTTACGATATGCCAATGACTGCCACTTCATTGATTGTTGTGTTGTTTGGTAGTATTTTAGCTGGATTGGCCAGTGCAGGTACTACTGGTATACTTACTGTTGCCACCGTAGCAGTTGTTTGCGATTTGTTAAAGTTACCTTCTGAAGCAGTATTGGTACTATTGATTGCAGTTGATCCATTGATGGATATGATTAGAACTGCTAGCCACGTACACGGTAATGTTGCGGTAACAGCATTTGTTTGCGATAAAGAAAATGAACCTCAAAGATCTACTACTTGACATATTAAACTGGATAGGGCAAAGTCCGTTTAGGCTTTTTGCTGTTATTCTACTATTGATTTTAGGTATGGGCGGCTGGATCGTCTATACCGAAAAAGACAATTTCATGGCCAGCTATCGTGCTCAGCAGGCTTTACCGCATATGAATGGCAAATATGAAGAAGCAACTACATTTATATTGAAAAATAGTAGTGCAGAGCTTATAGCAGTATTTGAAGTCAACACCTTACTGAATACTAGAAAACTTGTTTACTTTGTTACTCGCAGTGGCGGAGTTGATAAGAGTTATAACGGATCCGATGTTGGCCTACTGACCAAAAATTACGATAATAACAATGATGTTATCGGTCTAATGTCAGGTAAGATTCCTTGCAGTCCTTATTTGAAGCCACAGAGCTTTTTGGGATTTGTATATCGCGAAGCCGGAGTTGAATATATGTGTAGAATCAGCGTCCCTGCAGAGCCCGGAGTATTCATTGGACAGTTAAGTGTAGGATGGAAAACACCGCCTGCCGATCTCGAATCTGCACAAACAATATTAACAGTTGCTAGCTCATTGTTGTATGCTGGCAAAAAGCCGTGAAAAAATTAGGCGTACTGGGTGGGATGGGCCCAGCTGCAGGTGCAGAATTTTTAGTAAGACTTATAAATCAAACTCCCGCTAAAAAAGATCAAGAGCATATTCCCGCAGTACTTTGGAGTGATCCCACAGTATCTGATCGTAGTACCAGTTTGTTAAATGGCGATGATTTACCATGGCCCAAACTTCGAGAAGGTATATTGGGATTAAGAACCGCAGGATGCGATCACATTGTTATACCTTGTAATACCGCACATTTTTGGTATGATCGTTTACAAGAGTTAGGAGTGCCTATTACGCATATTGTAGATAGCGTAGCGGATCAATTGAGAGCCAGTGGAGTAGTAAACACCACCATTGGTATTATGGGAACCAAAGCTACTATCAGTCAGGGACTGTATCAAAATCGTTTGTCGGCACAAGGTTGGAATTGTATAACCCCTACCAGCAGTGAAATGAACGAACTGGTACAACCTGCTATTGATTTGATCAAATCTGGAAAAATGTTATTGGCAGAAGGTATGCTGAACCAAGTTATGGGCACACTAAACGATCAAGGTGCCAATGCCATTGTATTGGGTTGTACCGAGTTACCATTGGCTATTCGCAGAACCAGTTTCAAAAATCGTCCTATAGTTAACAGTATTGATAGTTTAGTCAAAGCTGTACTAAATATTCAATGCGTATAAATGAAATAATATTAGAAAACTTTACCAACGGTAAAGGATTTGGGGACAAGCATAAAGGCCCGGATGTGAATCTACGGGAACAAGGTGTGGCGGAAAACTATCACAGTGATTTGATGAAACAAACTTATGCAAAATTCTTCAAACCTGCTCCTCCTAAAACAGTATCAGCAGTAAAGAAGTTTTTATCTGGTGTAATAATATCATTAGGAACTGCTCAAGATAATGACTATGACGAAGAAGAACCAGAAGAAATAAGTTGGGAACAAGATCTTGCTGATGTGAGAGAAGCATATAGTAAACTACGCGGTAATAGTTCTCCAAATTGGTTTGATATTGCAGATGCTGTCTTAAGTTACGATACAGAATTTAGAGAAAGTATGCTGGAGTGGGCAGAAGAAGAGTTAGGTAACGAATTAGTTGATTTTTTATGGCATGAAGTATGGGAAGCCAAACATAAAATCTCAAGATCAGATGGATCATATAATGTGACTTTAGGTCATCAAAATGTACCAGGACAAAAAAATGATAGAGATTCTTTCAAAGAATGGGATCCAGAAAAAGATCCTCCCAATCCATTTGCAAACCTCAGATGGCTAGTAATGATCAACGGTGAGCAAAAGATAAAGTTTGGCGGAGTAGGTAATAGCCAAGAAGCGGCTATGAAGACTGCGACAAACTGGGCCAACAATCATGGCTACGAGCGTGAAGTACAAGCAGGTAAAGTTAAAGTTGTGCGAGACCAACAAGGTGTGGCAGAAAACTTTGCCGATGGTAAAGGTCCCGGTAAGCCTGGAGATAGTCAACGCCATGGAATACCCAAGCACGCCACCATGGCCGAATTAGAAAAAGCCAGTCACAGTAAAGGCCGCAAAGGTCAATTGGCACGTTGGCAAATCAATATGCGTCGTGGCCATAAAAAATCATAAACTATTATCGAAAAGATGTTTAGAATCTGAGGGTGTTACAATCGTCCCTTAACCAGCCCTAACTGTTGAATTTTGGGATCACCGATCTTAAGCAAAAAACTTTTAGATCCGTTGTTATACCAGTGGGTCTTTTTCTTTGATTCAAAATAATCCACAGAACTAACCCATCCGTTGGGAATAATGTCATTAAGTTTGAATCGTTTCTTTTCTTTTGTTGTTAGATTGTAGTAAAATTTTGTCCCATAAGAACCATTATTGCTACCAATTGTTGACAAGATTAATAGTTTTATATATAATATAGAACATGATGAGTAACCCTTATAAATACAGTTGAGGACAGTCCCGAGTAACCCCGGGGTTGGTGTTAGTTACCGCTAATACCTTACTCAATTATTTATCATCGTATGAAGGAATAAGAACAATTGGCTGGACGCGGGGGGCAGTGCCCCGCCCGGTCCACCATAAACATATTAGAATCTGTAAAAAGATCGGGTTTGGTATCCCAGTCCTCTACCTGTAAGACTTAATACACCTTAGTATGTTTTTGATGGGCCGGTCTTAGATTCGACAGTTGGTGCAGTATTTGACCAGACGATGCGGTAGGCGATGACCGTAAATCAAGCAAAACTAGTAAATGCAAAAACATCTACAAAATTGGGTACTTTCAAAGTAACTGCAGGTAAAGGATTCCGCTTCAGCGGTTCTAAAGCTGCATCTACAAAGGAAGTAGCGTTCGTTTAATCGAACCCCACGGGGTAGGACTTACCTTGTAAAATAAACAACCAGGACCCGCTTCGGCGGGTTTCTTTTTGAGTAAATACTTTTTTAATCAACTAATTATGAAAATAGGTATCATCGGTTTAGGCTATGTTGGATCAGCAGTAGCCGCAAGTTACGACCCAGACCAATTATTGATCAACGATCCCGCTAAATCAAATTCTTTGCCCATCGAAGTACTCAAAGCACAATGCGATGCAATATTTGTATGTGTGCCAACTCCGCAAAGCTCAAACGGTGCGTGCAATACCAGTATATTGGAATCTGTTATAGCACAGTTAGAAGGCTACACTGGCATTGTTATTGCTAAAAGTACTGCAAGTCCATTAGTTTATCAACAATTAGAAGCCACTTCAGGACTGAAATTGGCCCACGTTCCAGAGTTTTTAACACAGGCTAATGCAATTGCAGATTATTTGAATCCCCATAAAATTGTAATCGGATCTAGTTCCAGTATTGCTACTGAAGTGTCAGATGTAATTATCCGCAGTAAAGTTACTTTTAATCAAAAAATAAACTACTGCTCAATTGGCGAAGCAGCGTTTTTCAAATATATGGCCAATACCTTTTTGGCCATGAAGGTTGTTATGAACAATGAGTACTATGACCTTGCTCAACAGATGAATTTGAATTGGGAAGTACTCAGCGGTATAGCACAGTACGACACTAGACTGGGCGACAGTCATTGGCGTGTGCCCGGACCGGATGGTAGTCGTGGATTCGGTGGTGCGTGCTTTCCAAAAGATACTCAAGCATTGGCATATTTGGCAAAAGATCTAGGCGTAGATCTAGCTGTTTTAACAGCTGCTATTGACAAGAACCAAGCATATCGTATATAATTGCTACTCAGTGTTTCTACTGATATAAATAAATATACAGTATTCAACAAGAAGGAAAAATTATGTCTATCACAATTAAAAACTTAGAATCAGCGTTTGCTGGTGAGAGTCAAGCTCACACCAAATACCGCTACTTTGCAAAAATCGCTCGTGAAAATGGTCACGAAGATATTGCACAACATTTTGAACATACCGCAGACCAAGAGTTGCTACACGCTTGGGGTCATTTGGAATTGCTAATTGGCAAGCCCACTACTGCAGAATGTTTGCAAAAAGCCATTGATGGCGAAACTTACGAGTTTACCACAATGTATCCAGGGTTCAAAGCAGAAGCAGAAGCTGAAGGTAATGCTCCAGCAGCCGCAGAAGCTGATACTCAAATTGCAGAATCAAAAGAACACGCAGAGCAATTTGCGGCTATTCTTGCCAAAGCAGAAAAGCGTTTTGCAGCATTGACCAAAATCGAAGCTCGCCACGCAGCTGCTTATCAATCTAAATTGGAGACACTATAATGAGCAACGAAACTACTATTATTTGTGTGGTCTGTGGCCACGTGCACGACGAAGCTACTGAAGGTGCTTGGGACTCTCTGCCCGAGGATTTTACTTGCCCCGAGTGCGGATGCGGTAAAGAAGACTACATTACAGAGTAATACCTAAGTATTACTTTTTGTGTTGCAAAAAACCCACAGAAATGTGGGTTTTATTTTGACTGAAATATCAAATACTGTTATAATATACTATCAAGTAAGGAGAAGTATGTATAAGTTTTTTCAAGAAACAACAAAATGGTCGGACAGTACCCCGAATCACACATACGTTATGACTCCAGATAAAAGTAAGGCAATAGGCTACATCAAGGCTGGCACAAAGTCTGTATTTAAGTTTAGTCAACCTATGCGTATTGACACCCGACACCGAACATTTAAGGTCTTACCCGATGACGCTTTTGCAATGACAGCGGAAATAGATCCAGCCGTCAAAACTCGGGAAGTCATAGGCTCAAAAGGTGATGTATATTATATAACCGACGATGGTAATCAAATTACCTGTAGTTGCAGTGGATTCAAATTTCGTGGTAAGTGCAAGCACATTGTAGGAGCATAAAATGGCCAGTAAACCTCTTCCCGTACACAAAGACAAATTAGGCCAGGATCTTGATTTAGATGATTGTGTGGCATTTCCTGACAGTAACACATTGTTTATTGGAAAAGTCATTAAACTTCATCCCAAATTGGTTACTGTTGTTAAACTTGGCGGTCTTTGGCAATTTGAAACTCGTAAATATCCCGGAGATTTGATCAAACTAGAATCCGACAAGCTGACATTTTATTTGTTAAGACACTAATAATCTGTTGACACCCTGTGCTAAATTTGTTATAATGTATGTATATTAAGGAGCCAAAATGAGTAACTGTGCTGAGCATATTTGGGATTTGGAAAGTCATCCTAGTCGCCTTAATAAAGAAGCGATCATCGAAGCCATTGCTGAATCGGGCAATGACGAGTTTTTTGAAGGTTGCAGACTAGCACTTGACCCAATGATTACCTTTGGGCTAAAAGCAATTAAGGAAAAAACAAATGAAGATGGTCCTGGTTTGTCTTGGGATAATTTTATTAGTGTTGTTGGCGGTTTTATTAATCGTACAATTACCGGTAACTCAGCAAGGAATGCTATTGATCAGATGATTGAACAGGCCACTCAAAAAGAGTGGAATGGTTGGTATCGTCGTATACTAATCAAAGACCTGCGTTGTGGTGTTAGCGAAAAAACAGTTAATAAAGTAGTGGAGAAAAAATATGCTCGTTACAGTATTCCCGTATTTGGCTGCCAGCTTGCTCATGACAGTGCTAATCATGAAACTAAAGTCCAAGGAAAAAAACTTATCGAAGTCAAACTGGATGGTGTACGTGTTATCACAATTGTCTATCCTGATGCTCGCGTTAATCAATTTAGTCGCAACGGCAAAGAGCTGGTCAATTTTCCCCATATAGTTGAACAATTTGCTGCCATTGCACCCTCACTGACTGAACCCTGGGTGTTTGATGGTGAGATTATGAGCAGTAGTTTCCAAGACTTGATGAAACAGGTACATCGCAAGGACAATGTCAAGGCCAATGACGCAGTACTTAATTTGTTTGATTGGATGAAACTATCCGACTTTGAAGCAGGTATCTGTACAATGAGTCAAGATATCCGTAGTAGAGGATTGGAAGTTTGGTACAACAGTCACCAGTCAGTGTTGCCTAATATAACCATTGTAGGGCGTGAACTAGTGGACTTGGATTCCGACGAAGGGCAAACAAGATTTCGAGAAATCAATGCAGCCGCAGTAGCCGGAGGCTACGAAGGTATTATGATCAAAGATCCTTCTGCCGCTTATGAATGTAAACGTAGTGTAGCCTGGCTCAAACTAAAACCTTTTATCGAAGTTAGCCTTACTGTAGTTGCAGTAGAAGAAGGCACTGGCCGCAATGTAGGTAAACTGGGTGCACTGGTATGTGAAGGCGTCGACGATGACAAACAAATTCGAGTCAATGTAGGCTCGGGATTTAGTGACAGTGATCGCGACAGTTATTATCAATCAAAGGATACTTTACTTGGTCAAATAGTTGAGGTACGTGCTGATGCAGTTACACAAAATCAAGATGGCACTTATAGTCTTCGTTTTCCGAGGTTCCTACATTTCCGTGGCTTCATGGCTGGCGAAAAAATCTAAGTTGGGCAATTTGTTTATGAATAGGCAAGCAATTAAAGATACATTGTATGGTGGCATAATTGAGATGACACAAAATCGCCGCTACTACTATACCAGCGGAATAGGTACTGCATATAGTCATTGGACCACAGAAGGTGAAACAGAATTGCTGGCCTATATCAAAACCATGACCAAACTGATGAAAGAAGCCGAGGCAACCGATTTAGATGAACGTGCGAAAAATTTAGTAATGAAAGGACTTTCAGAATGAGTAAATTCAGAGAATGGTATTTGGACTACGATACACAAATCACTTGGTTTATCCTGGGTGTTACATTTGATGTATTTTTAACCTGCATTAGTCAGGGCGAGTGGATCGGTGCTGGCATTGAAGCACTGGTATTCTTTTTGTTAGCGTCTATGGAATATTACAAGGTGAAACCACAATGATAGACACAATGACCCAAGACGAAAGATACACTTACTTTAGACAACAGTTGCAGGACAACATCTGTGAAGTCACATTTACCAAAGTAAACGGTGAAGTTAGAGTAATGCCCTGTACTCTACGAGCAGATATTTTGCCTGTTGTAGAAAACAAGCAAACAAAAGTTTCGGAACCAAAAACCGAAACAATCAGTGTTTTTTGTACCGACAAAAAAGAATGGCGTAGTTTTCGAACAATGAACGTCACAGGTTTGGTAATATTAAACTAAAAACGGCAAAACAAAGTATTGCAATTAGACAATTAAACTGTTATACTATGTCTAACTGTACAAAAACAGTAATTATTTTATAAGGAATTAATATGATGTTTTCGACAAAAACTAAGACACACAAATTGTTATCAGCACTTCAAGCTGGTGAAGTTTTGACTCCCAGCCAAATCAGCAAGCGTTTCAGCATTGGTAATCCAAGTGCAGAAGTTACACGCATTCGTCAAGCTGGTTTCGTTGTTTATGCTAACAAGCGTAAAGCAGGCAATGGTGTAGTTGTTACCGAATACCGTACTGGTAAAGCAAGTCGTGCATTGATTGCAGCTGGCTACAAAGCCTTGTCAATGGGCATTTAATAGTACACGGTGCTAGTCAAAAAGGCACTTAGGTGCCTTTTTTTATATAGGAAGAATCATGACACTTACAGTTAATTTAATCAGCGATTTACATTTAGAATTTGCAGACTTGGAATTACCAGGCGGCGATGTCTTGATTCTATCCGGCGATGTTTGTGAAGCCAAAAATATCAAACAAGAAAACTATAACCCCAATATGGTGGTGTTGCCCACCGAAAGACCTGATCGAAGGATCGACCGTTTTGCAAGGTTCTTCAACGAAGAATGTGTAAAGTATCGGCAAGTGTTGTATGTTATGGGCAATCACGAGCATTACCATTTTAAGTTTAATAATACTTACAATTATATTACTGACAATATTCCCAGTAATGTTCGCCTGTTGGAAAAAGAAACTGTGGAAATAGACGGTGTGGTATTCATCGGAGCTACACTTTGGACAGACTTGAATGGTAATGATCCTATCACTGATTATACTCTTAGAACTCAAATGAATGACTATAAGGTAATTACCAATCATTACAAAGATCGCGATTCGTATTTTAGGCTGCAGCCCGAAGTAACTTATCGAGATCACCAAGCGGCTGTTAAATATATTGACGATACAGTTAAACTAAATTACAATAAACCTTGTGTAGTGGTCACACACCACAGTCCCAGTAGGCGTAGTATGAAACCAATGTATGAAGGAGACTATCATATGAATGGTGGATACAGCAGTAATTTGGAATGGCTTATGGAACAAAATAAAAATCTGCGAGTGTGGACACACGGCCATACACACGATTTTTTCGACTATACTGTTGAACAATGCCGTGTGGTATGTAATCCACGTGGCTATGCTGGATATGAACAACGCAGCCGAGAGTTTGATCCCGGTTTTGCTTTTACTATTAATAATCAACTATGAGCGACAATTTTGACGGAAATGTAATAACTATCTCAGGGTACGGCGGCATAAGCGGACTTAGCACCGGTTCTTCAGGGCAACTGTTGACTGTTGGGTGTACCGGTTCTTCCAGTTGGAACAATATTAGTATTGCCCCGTCTTCTAGTTATTATTCTATTGGCGGTAGCAATGGCATTAACAATAATTGGTCTAGTGCGCTAAGTGCTTCGAGTGCTAGTATTGCCAAAGTAGAAGTAAACGAAAACGGTATTACTATGAACGAAGGCACAGATATCAAACTGGGTAATATCAGTTTAATAGATTCGCTTCAAAGAATTGAAAGTCGCTTGGCTATCCTGAAACCTGACAAAGATTTAGAAAAGGATTGGGAAGAACTCAAACGACTAGGAGATGCTTACCGTGAACTTGAAAAAGAAATAAAAGAAAAAATCATCACTTGGGATATCCTGAAAAAGGAAGATTGACATTAATTCAAAAATGTGTTATAATTACATATGACTACTGTAACTATAAGAGATGGTAAGACCAGCGTTTATGACGCAGTTCTTTGGTGCCAAGAACAATTTGGTGTTAAAAATTTTAATCTTGTAAATCAATTTCCCAGTTGGAATTGGGACTTCAATTTCAAGAATCCCCAACACGCAACACATTTTGCACTGAAATGGTCACGCTAACTACCAAAGAATGGGCCGATATCTACATTCGGCTGTCCAAGGATTGTCCCCCAAGTTATCTGTTGATTAGTGAGGTCATGCGGCGTGAGTTGGGCTTTACTGTTCGCAGACATTCAGGCTACAGACCCAGGACAGCCCAAGAGCTAGATGACTACGACCGCAGTGATAATCGTTGGCATGAGACTGAACGGGATCGTAAGTTCCACAGAGAGAATATCCAAAAGGATGTCATTTGTTTGGATTTTTACGATGATGTCAAAGAAACTTGGTTTCGTTTAAGGTATTTAGATCGTGAATGACATATTTGAAGGTTGGAAAAAGAGTCGATTTGTTCTTGCCAACGATGTATATGAGGAAAGCAAAAACATCTTATTGGTGCTGACAGATGCAGCGTACTGGATTGATCACTATCATGAACTTGAAGAATGGTGCCAACAACATCAAGGACAGGCAGTGGGTATGACTGTTGAACTGCCCGATGAGGCCGCTCTGACATTATTCACCCTGAGGTGGTTATGACCACACATATAACAGCTGATCCTTTGTTCTCGCAAAAGTTTTGCAAGGCGTTTAATGGCGGAAAGTACAATATGGCAAGAAACAAAGTTAAAATAGAATGGGAACGACTACCCGGATTCAAATTGAGAGCGACTTGGACTCCGGGTCCCCGAGGTTTGGAAATGGGACTAAATGAGTCAGATATGGACCCGATACAGGTCTGGAGCAAAGAAACTGGTTGTGGTGTTAGAATTAGTTTTAATATGTGGCGGTTCAGGACTCCTGAAGAAATGACTGCATTTTTGTTAAAGTGGTCATGATAGCAGCCCAAGTGACTGTATCAGGTCTAAAAATCTCCAGGATGGTAGATTGGTGTTGTAAAAATATTGGCAAGGAAGCACCCACCAAAGACACAGTTGACGACGACAGACCTTGGCATTGGAATTCGAATTTTCGTGACACCACCTTTTACTTTGCCGAAGAAAAATCGGCAACTTGGTTTAGTTTGGTGTGGTTGTAAGTTGAAACTAAGGAGTTAAATATGTATATAACTAATTGCACAGGAGAAATCCGTTTACCCAATGAACCTGGCTTATTAGAATGGTTGCAGGAAAATTACCCTTACTCTAAATATAGGTTAGTCAATGTTTAAGATTCCAATTTCAATACCACAAGCACATCTTGATACCAGTGTGTTGCATCACCGTACAGAAGTAAAACGGCACCACTTGCAGGACAAGCATAATGCAGAAGTTTATACTTTTCACAAGGAAAAATACACTGATTGGTATAACAATAAAATACGATTAGAGCACTTACACGAGTATCAAGACTATTTGGCTATCAATCAATACTTAAATCTAAAACGTCATATCGAGTATGGGCTATTTAGATACAGTATTACACTGGGTAATAATTTGGATGTTTATGTCTAACGAATTGTATAGTGATTATTATCGCAGATTAGATACTATAATAGGCGATGCCGATTTTTGGTATATGATGCGTCGGTGCAGGGAAACCGAGGGAGCCACTGCCTGCGAAACCAATACAGGTATGTTTGTATTTTTCCGAGACACCTACGGCATACAGTTGAGACTTGCCGACGGTGACCGTATGGAAAACATATCTAAGATAGTTGACATCGTAGATGAGCAGAAATATATGTTATTTTTATTAAAGTATACACGATGATCAGCACATTTTACGGATATGGAAGACCTAAAAACGAAGTATTAGAACACTGCTATCAATCGCATCTAAGTGATATAGCAGTACGAAAATCCAAACTTGATTCGGATAAAATTAAAAAATGGGCCCAAGAACATTGTGAAAGTTTTATATGGATGGACGAAGATGAAGTAATGGATGTTAGTACACAATTTGATTATATCTATACTTTTTACTTTACCAAAGCCGAAGACCAAACACTTTTTGAACTGAAATTTAAGTAAATACTTGATGAACAAGATTATTACAATTTTATTAATGGCACTAGCAGTTAATGCTAATGCAAAACATCACCACAAAGTTTATACACCGGCACCACCGGCTGAAGAAGTAACTATGTTGGTCTATAATATTTCCACTCAGCAGGCAACAGTCAGTGCCAATGCTGACAAAATAAGACCAATGGCCAGTATTACCAAACTAATGACTGCCATGATCAGTTTGGATCTATATAGACTAGACGAAGCAATAACAGTAGGACGACATCAAACGGTGACCGTAGAGCAACTGTTGACTCGATTGTTGATCCGCAGTGATAACGGTGCCGCTGAACTACTGGCACGCCATCACCCTGAAGGTAGAGATGCTTTTCTTACTGCAATGAACGAACGTGCACAACGACTGGGATTGGTTAATACCGAATATCATGATCCCAGTGGATTGATAAGAACCAACACTACCACTGCCAATGACTTGGCTAAGTTAATTGCCACTGCCGGTACCTACAGTTTTATCAAAGCAACTGCCAGTCAAGCCGAAGTAGTACAAGATGCTAGCAAAAAACATCCGGTGGTATTAAACAATACCAATCACACCATACTAAAAGAATTCCATAATATATTGGTTAGCAAAACCGGCTATACTACTCCAGCAGGACGTTGTTTAGCCTTACTGGTTGACAGTTCAGGCCAACAGTATGCTATAATTATATTAGGAGAAAACACACCCCAGAATAGGGATCGATTGGCAAGAGTGCTAATACAATCAACAAATAATTCATAACACAAAGGAATAATATGAGTCAAGATAAAAAAGCGAAAATCAAACACAAAGTCACTCTCAGTAAACAAAGCAAGCGATATGCAGCTTTGATTTTGGATCCGCACAAGCGTGGTGCATTTATTCGTAGTCAATTGGATGCAGAAAATACTGCATTTATGGCCAAGTTTGCCAAACCACAACGTGATAATAAACCAAAATTTGGACAAGCACCTGCGGAAACGCCAGAGAATACTTGATTATTAATGGGATCTGTAGTATAATTACAGTAAGATGATTAAGGAAAAATATGAATCCGTTTAGAGATCAAGAAAAGTTTATGCGTGCCTGCGACCAAACAGTGGGCGAAGTTAACGAAGACCAGTATGCATTGTACCAAAAGCTGATTCTTGAAGAATGCCAAGAGTTCATTACTGCACTTGAAACACGTGATCGTGTAGAACAATTGGATGCACTGGTTGATATACTAGTTGTAACCATTGGTGCTATACATAGTGCAGGCTTTGATGCCGAAGGTGCTTGGAGAGAAGTTATGAGCACTAACTTTGCCAAAATTGGCGAGGATGGCAAAGTACGCAAACGTGAAGATGGCAAAGTATTAAAACCGCTGGGATGGACCCCACCACAATTAGGACAATTTGTAAAATGAGATCACAATATTGGAGTTGCACAAAATTTGCAGATTACATTCGCGGTACCGCCAAGTTAAGTGCCGGGACCAGCAAAGAATGGGACGAATGGCATACTACTGCCAAAATGCGTCATAACTTTCGTTACTGGTTAGCCGAAGAAGCATTGGACGCTATCCAAAATTTTATTAACTACCCTGCGAATCGACTAAATGACGTTAGATATTACATTAATAATCGCTGGGTATCTCGTAGCCACGCTCTTACCGCTCATCCTCGCGACATTAAACCCGGGCAATGGCAGGATGTGGGCTGGCGTTTCTTGCCTTGCCTATTTAATGAGCTTGTGGATTTTGTGGAAATAGAACAAGCGTGGCATACTTGTATGTGGGACGACGAAGCTCGCAAAAAATACAATCCGCCTTGGTGGCGCAGTGGTTGGTTGCGTTGGCGCACTTGGCGTTGTCCAGAAGCAGGCATTGCTTATTTAGATTGGGCAGCCACGTTAACTAACAAAGACTTTATTGAAGAAGGTGAAAAAGAAGAGCCAACTTACCAAGCCAAAGCCGCACAAGAAATCAAAGAGCTTTATCTATGGTGGACTCAAACATATCGTAATCGTCCAGATCCTTATGATGCCAGTGGTTGGACTGCCTACTGTGAACTAAGCCGTTTACAAAATAATGGCAAATTATCTCTTGACTGCGACAAAGATAGCCCAGAACTTAAAAAAATTGCCGATTTGGCAAGCGAAGAACTTCGTAAAATCGAAGCTGCTTATGAAGCAGAAGATGAAGCAATGATGATTAGACTCATTAAAATCCGTAACTCACTTTGGACCTAATATGGAAGACTTTTTTGATTTTTTGTTTTATTTGTTTTGTGCGTATGCCGCAGTTAAGATTCTTGAAATGATTGTTGCCGATCATCTTGAGAAAAAACTTGAAGCCCACAACGAATTCCGCAGTCGAATAAACGAAATCATTCACCGTGTGAACATTGAACAACACGCCGAAACCTACTACTGGTTTGATATGGATGACGGGGAATTCTTGGGCCAGGGCAAAAATACCGAAGAAATCATTGTTGTATTAAAACAACGATTTCCCGAGCATATTTTCCTACTGCCCACACACCAAAAAATACACGCTCCCAGCTGGACTCCTGAGCCCTATACTGTGCAAAATCTATCAAAATCTTTTGACAAATAATGGCAATTTTGCTATAATTACAGTATTGGCTAATTAGGAGTATTTCAATGACTATGCATCTTGCACACCCCAGTTTGAGTCTCAGCGGTAAGAAAAAAGGTAAAGTTAAGTTTAAGAGTTCAGCTGACGCTCAACGAGCCCGTCAATTAGAAGCAGATTGGCAACAGTTATTAAATTCTCACGGTGTTAGCCAAGAAGATAAAAAACGCAAACGTGCGTTGGCCGCAGAACCGTTGGTCTACAGTTTATCTACTCCAGTGGGTCGTACCAATACCAAACATATTCCCAGTCGAGACAGTGGGCATATGGGTGCAGTTTCCAGTAAACCTATCCCACAGTATACAGGTACAAAAATTATTGGTATTGGTACTATGCACAAGTCAAATGCAGTGCCAATTTTCAGCGATGACGAGGCGGTAGAAATCAGCCGTATGAGAAGGTAAATAACTGTTTATAATAGGAGATTCAGTGGCTAAAGAAGAAGGTATGAAAATGAACGGCGTTGTATTTGAGGTATTGGGCAACGCTATGTTTAGGGTTAAATTAGAAAACAGTGAACATATGGTCACTGCTTATATCGGTGGAAAACTACGCAAACACGATATCAAAGTTATTCAGGGCGACCGCGTGGTTATGGAAATGAGCCCTTATGATTTATCAAAAGGCAGAATTATGTATAGAAACTGATTTCTATAAATAGTTTTATGTCTGAAACAAATTTACGCAATTTAATTGATCTAGTAGAAGCCAAAGGTAAACCAGAACTAAAGCTGGAGCGATTGCCCTACGGCCGTTCACAACTTACTCCTGTAATGAGCAATCGTACTGTAGAATATCACTACGGCGAATTGGCCAAAGGCTATGTTGATCGTTACAACAAAGGCGAAGGCGACCCAGTTTTCAACGAAGCTGGCGCTTATTTGCACAATATATTCTTCCCCCAACTTATGCCTCCCAAGCAGGGCAACAAGCCACACGGAGCCAGTCTTGCGCTGATTGACCGCAAGTACGGCAGCTTTGATGCTTTCAAGAAAGAAATGAAAGAACAGGCTATGAAAATCCAAGGTTCTGGGTGGATTTACTTGGCACGCAACGGGGATATCAAAACTATCAAGAACCATCAAAAGCGTACAGATATCGCACTACTAATCGACTGGTGGGAACACGCTTACAATTTAGACTACGGTTCAAACAAAAGCAAATACTTTGATAGTATATGGCGTATTATCAATTGGGATAAAGTAAACGTTAGAATCTACGCTGGAAAATAAAACACAGATAGAATACTATAAAACCCGATAAATAAGTTATACCGGGTTTTATACAATATGTCTTTACTTGCTAATTTATCTCTTCCATTCACTGGTGCGGCCCCAAATGACGGGTCTGGCACTACTTTACGCGATGCGTTCAACGAAGTCAATACTGATTTATCGTTAATAGCTGCCGCAGTTGATCATCTCAATACATTAGGAATAACAAGCGGTCCGCAAGGACCAACAGGCCCAAGCGGTCCATCGGGCCCAAGCGGTGCAATTGGTCCACAAGGTCCGATTGGACCAATCGGTGCGTCTAGTACAGTACCAGGTCCGCAAGGTCCACAAGGACCAATCGGCCCATCGGGCCCTCCCGGAGGTCCACAAGGACCACAAGGCGATATTGGACCATCAGGACCAAGCGGTCCGCAAGGCCCAACAGGTCCAGCAAGCAATATACCAGGTCCAATCGGGCCATTAGGCCCAGCAGGACCAACAGGACCAAGCGGTCCAACAGGACCAGCAGGAGGACCACAAGGCCCAACAGGCCCAGCAGGTAGTGCAGGCCCAGCAGGTCCAGCAGGTAGCACAGGTCCAGCAGGGCCAGCAGGTCCAGCAGGAACCAACGGTGCTGCAGGTCCAACAGGTCCAGCAGGTCCAGCAGGTAGTACAGGTCCAGCAGGTCCAGCAGGTCCTTCAGGTAGTCCAGGACCAAGTGGTCCAGCAGGTAGCACAGGTCCATCAGGTCCAAGTGGTCCATCGGGAGCAGCAAGCACAGTTCCGGGCCCAACAGGACCAAGTGGTCCAGCAGGTAGCACAGGCCCAGCGGGTCCAGCAGGTCCTTCAGGCAGTCCAGGACCAAGTGGTCCAGCAGGTAGCACAGGCCCAGCAGGCCCAGCAGGTCCGGCAGGTCCAATCGGTCCAATCGGACCAGCAGGAGGAACAGGACCGTCTGGTCCGTCGGGTAGTCCTGGTCCACAAGGACCCGCTGGTAATACAGGTCCTTCAGGTCCGTCGGGACCAAGCGGAGCAACAGGAGCACAAGGACCACAAGGTCCAACCGGACCGTCAGGGGCACAAGGACCACAAGGACCAATTGGTCCAATAGGCACACAAGGATTATTAGGCCCAACCGGACCGTCAGGAGTACAAGGACCACAGGGACCTCTTGGAGCACAAGGCCCACAAGGCCCGCAAGGTGCAAAGGCAGGATTAAAATACTATTGGGATGGCGCTAATAGCGGTGTAGCAGGAACTAGTGGAAACGGTAGTCTTAGAACCAGTCAAAGTAACACATATCTTGCTTGGACTAACGCCACTAATTTATATATAAGTGCATACGATGCCAATGGAGTTAGTCTAGTTAATTATATTACACAATGGGGAGCCAGTACTGGTCTTATAAAAGGACAAATCATTATGCAAGATAGTGCAAATGATTTTGTAGTTTATAACATAACTGGTTCAGTTATCAATAATTCAACTTATTTTACTATTCCGGTTACTTCTGTCGGCAGCTCATCCACTGTTCCAGCCAACAATACCACATTATATCTTGAATTTGTTCGTACAGGTGATGTGGGACCAAGCGGTCCACAAGGACCACAAGGAACAACAACTTACGTATATAATGTTAAAAGTCCAGTGTATGGAGCCAAAGGAGATGGCTCAACCGACGATACCGCAAGTATTCAAAGTGCAATTACTGCAGCTACTACCACTGGCGGAACAGTATTTTTCCCAGCCGGTACTTATAAAATTACCAGTGGTGTATCGCTATCAATAACAAACGGTAGTGATCCTGGTCCCAGAGTGCACTTTCTCGGAGAAGGTATTGGAGCCAGTATAATTAAACAGTTTTCCAGTTCTAGCAATGGTATTAACATAGTTTCAACTAATGTAAACTGTTATGTTCAGATTTCCAGTTTAACCATATTAGGTGCAGGCGGCGGATCTGGAATTAATTTTAGCGGTGGTTGGTTCTGTAGAATTAGAGATTGTGAAATATACAACTGGATCAACGGTGTTTACGCTACAAATATGATTGCATCTACCATAGATGCTTGCTATATCAAATATAATACTACCGGTGTTGCTATCACTAATGCCGCAGGAACAGGTCAAATTGATCCTAGCGGTATCAACATTATCAATACTGAAATTGGCTGGAACACCAGTATAGGTATTAGTATAACTGGGCCCAGTAATTTTACCATGACCAGCTGTTATGTGGATAACAACGGTACAATTGGCAGCAGCACCTATGCTGTGCAATTGTATGATAGCGGTGGAGTAGTGGCTGAAGTTGATCCAGCAGGATTTATGATACAGGGCACGCTATTTTATCAAAACGGCGGTGTAGCTGACATCTTAGTAAGACAAGATGTTGCGAGAAGCGGAGTAACTGGAACTATTATTGGTTGCGGATTCACTAGAACTCCTACTAATTATACCACTAACAATATATCTTTGCAAGGATCTGCATCTACTACTACTTTCCCTGTTAGCATTATCAGTTGCGGATTCTATGCAGGGAATTATAGTGCAAGTCGTCCAACCATTGGAAACTCCAGTAATTGGTGGCCAGTTTTACTACAGGCTTGTAACTTTGGTAGCAGCGTAGATCAATATGTACCACCAACTCCATCCAATGGAACAAGCCCTGGTGTATTGGGACAAACTATAGTAGATAAAACAGGTGGTAATTTGTACTTCTGTTATGCACCAAACACGTGGGCAAAGATTAGTGGTTTAGTCTATGCTTCATTTTAATTAAGCTAAATAATTTATACAAGGAACATTAAATCATGTCTATCTCTTTTGCAAATGTTAACACAGGAACTACGGCCAATGACGGCACAGGTACACCACTGCGTGATGCATTTAACATAATCAATACCAATTTTAGCTTAATTAACCAAGCTGGTGTTGGAAATTCATATAACGGCGGAACTATTACTAACTCACTGAGTGTGTTAGGCGGTGTCCAAAATACTCCAATTGGTAATTCAAATCCCAGTACTGGTTATTTTACCAGTGTTACCACTAGCGGAGGCATTACTTTACAAGGTCCAAATAGCCCAATCATTGAAAATGGCACAGGCGGTCAAACTGGTTATGTGTTAACTAGTACCGGCCCAACAAGTACTCCTGTATGGGCAGCTCCTACAGGTGGAAACAGTGGCAATGGCGGTGGCGGTAGTGGTGGCGGAATTACTACACTCAGTGCTAATGTATTGAACGACTTGGGCGATGTTGTTATCACATCTCCATCAAATGGTCAGGTATTGAAGTATAACGGAACAGACTGGGTCAATGGTACTGTTAGCAGCGGAGGTGGTGGTGGCAATATTAGTTTACCATCAGATGCAAGAGGATTCTTGTATGATAACGGAGCTGGCACACTCAGCTGGGGATCTGCAGATTATACTTATAATGTAAAAACACGCTATGGTGCTACCGGCGACGGTACTACCAATGATGCGGCTGCTATTCAAAGCGCAATTAATGCTGCTATAGCCAATGGCGGTACAGTATTTTTCCCAGCAGGTGTTTATAATATCGGTTCAACTTCATTGACCTGTACTATTACTAATAATAGCAACGACGACACACCTAGTATGAAACGCCCACACTTCTTAGGTGAAGGTGTTGGTGCTAGTATTATTAAAGCTAGTGCTACTAGCAATGCATTAGTTATCACTGATACCGTTGGCAGTAATTTTGGTAATACATATAGTGTTATTTCAGGCCTTAGTTTTATTGGTACCGGAACTCCTAGTCCGTCCACAATAGCAGGCGGTATTGTTGTGCTCAATGACGGATTTGTTGCTATTCGTGATTGCGAAGTAGCTAATTTTACTTTTGGAATAGCTGGTTTACAAAACGTTGGTTTTACTATTGATCATTGTATAGTAAAAAATAATGTCACTGGTTTTTATTCTGCCGGTGCTATTTCAGGATCTGGCTCAGGGTTAGTTGATCCAAATAATATTAATTTTATTAACACAACTTTTTATAAAAATTCACAGTCTGGTGTCTTTATCAGAGGTGGCAGCACTATTAATATGTTTGGTGGTTTTGTGTATGAAAATGGTATTAACGGCATATCCTTAGAAGACATCGGCGGTGACGGTGGTGGTGCGACTACTGCTGGATTTAATCTACAGGGTGTTGCATTTATTAATAACGGAACCGCAGATCACAGTGGTGCTCAATTAAATATTGTATTAGATAGTAATGCTCAAGCTAATTTAAGCTCATTTACTACAGGTATTGTAAATGCTTGTAGCTTTGGTATGAATGGCAACGTAGGCTACTCTACCGCTGGATATATAAACACTGCCACTGCTCAAGTCAATACATATTTTCCAGTAACTGTTACTTCTTGCGGGTTTACATCTGATGCTGATCACAGCTGGCCTGCTGCATATAATTATAATCATTATTTCCCTCTACAATTTATCGGTTGTAATTTCCAATACCAAAGTATGGAATACATTCCTCCTGCCCCATCATCAAATGTTAGTTTGGGAATTCAAGGAGAATTTAGAGCTAACCTCTCCGGTTATTCTGACGGATCTTTTCCAATATATTACTGCTATGCTCCCAATCGTTGGATTCAAATTAGTACACAAGGTTATTTAGAGCAAGGCCCAACCGGCGGACCTTGGTAATAAGAGATTTAACAATGTATGGCAGTTTTATGGAATACCCCAGCCGGGCTAATAGATACACTAAGTGATTTAACGACATACCGTTACACACTTAGTGCTGTCGACACCTTTGGCGGCCCGATGGAATACACATTAATTGCCGGAAGTCTTCCTGATGGAATGAGTTTTGCTGATGGCGGACTTGTTGTATTATACGGAAATGTAAATGCAGTTATTGGTACTAGTACCAGCACCTTTGTAATCAGAGCAACTTCAAATGCTGGAGTGATTGCAGATAGAACATTTAGTTTTATTGTTAATGGTGCAGGTGAACCTAGTATACTGCCAGATACCAGTCAATTGGGCGTGTTTGATAGTACAACTTTTGCAAACATACAAATAGAATTAAAAAACATCAATAGTACTACTCCCACAGAGTACACACTGGTCAACGGTGAGTTGCCTAGGCAACTCACATTAAGCAACACTGGTACTATTAGCGGTTACATTACTCCAGGCTATTCAGACAATTACGATTTTACAGTACAGGCCAAAAACGGCAATGTCACTGTGTTGAAATTATATTCAATTGCAACACTAGATGCAGCTCAACCTACTGCAAATTTAACCGCAGATGGAACTTCACTCCCAGATCCGTTTAGTGTTAATCTAACGTCAGACCTAGGTTCGGTAGTTGGTTATCCTTTTTCTTTTACTGCAGACGAAACACAATTAATATATCCTACATATTCTCCTATTTTATATACGCCCAGTGGTAGCATAGGAACTGCGATACAGGATACAAATTTTGCATTCCAATTGGATGCACACGATTATAACGGCAAAGAATTAACCTACGAACTAGTAAGCGGATACTTGCCACCAGGCTTTAGGTTGAATTCAACAAATGGCTGGATCACTGGATTTGTTCCCTTGGGCAGCATCACTGAGTTTTCCTACACTTTCACTGCCAAAGTATACGAAACATTATATCCCGTAAACCAAAGTGATACAAAGACCTATACCATCAATATTGCAGTCGATGTTAACAATCAAGTTATTTGGGATACTGCGGCCAATATCGGAGAAATTTGCAACGGATCTATTAGTAATTTTTCAGTCTCCGCACACACAGTCAGCAATCGAACATTGACTTATAAACTAAAAACTCCTGGTGCTATGCCGTATGGGCTAGAGTTGTTGTCAGATGGCACCATATCAGGCCGTGTTAGCTTTAATATGGGAACACATTATTTAGGAAATACCAATGTGTCACTAAATGACACAATTGATAGTACTGTGATAGATATTGATAGTACACTTATTACCGTCGACTCGACCGTTTATAGTAGTTCTTTCATTGCTACTACTGTGGGTGCAAAAACATTGTTTACATTTACTGTTAGTGCGACAGATGCTTATGGCTATGCCTACGGTGAAAAGACCTTTACAATTACTGTAGATAATTGCAACCCATCTCCATATGAAAATTTATATATTCAACTATTGCCCAACAGAGATCAACGCAACTACTACGAAAATATCGTCAACAATACTGATTTAATTCCCTGGGAATATTTGTATAGACCTAATGATCCATGGTTTGGTCTTAATAAGTTAAGAAGAATATTATTTTTATCTGGTGTTAATGTCGAGCAAACAGTATCATACCTGCAACCAATGTCTTTTAATCATTATTGGAAACAGTTGAATTTTGGTAAGGTCAAATCTGCAATAGCACAGGATGAAAATTTTAATACCATTTACGAAGTTGTATATATTGAAATATTAGAAGACAATGTAAATAGCCAAGGCCTAGGGCCAGCAGCAAACATTGCACTAAACCCCAATACTATTGGAGTAAATTCAGCGTATCCAAATACGTTTGCTGATATGGCTAATAATATATCTGGCAGATTTGGATTTGAATCTACCGACTCAACTCCTTTGTGGATGGTTAGCCAACAACCAGATGGTACTGTGTTGGGATTCACAAGAGCATTGGTATTGTGCTACTGTTTACCAGGCAAATCTGCAGAAATAGCCTACAGAATTAATCAAACAAATACCAAATTTAATCTAATAGATTTCAAAGTTGACAGATACGAATTAGACTCATTGTTATCACGTTACTATAATAAACAAAATAACGAATTTATAGCCAGCTACGACAGCGGCCAAGGAACTATAACCTGTAGTCACTTTGGTAATACTGTTTCTTATATTGCCACAGATATTATTGGTAACGGAACTATAAGCGGTACTAAAGGATCGCTAACAATTCACGGTACAAATTCAAACTTTGATAGTCAACTTAGAGTCGGCGCTAATTTATATGCCAACACCGCCGGAATTATTACTAGTATTAACCTAGGCACTATTGTTGAAATAACAAATGCCAATTTGTTAACAGTGATAAATCCGTTGCCTGTTACAATATCTAATCTAAATTATCATATCGAAAGCATACCTACTGCGTTTACCACAGATTTACACGTGGGAGATGAGATACTGGTTAACAATCTTAGCGTGGGAATTGTAAAAACAATAACCAACGACAGTCAATTGGTTCTTGCTGACAATGCATCGTTTGATGTAACACATCAACCATACACACATACCGCAAGGGATCCGTACAGCATACCCGAGCAAGGAGATAAATATCTTAAATTCCCCAATGTTAGAGTTATCTCCTCTAATTACACAATCCCGGAGTATTAAAATAAATGCCTAGTCAAATTAATTACACAAGCATCGACGCTACTTTTCCTATAGCAGGGCAGAATAATTCCAGCCAAGGATTTCGTGATAACTTTGCTAATATTCGAACCAGTTTACTAACTGCTTATACAGAAATATCTAATCTACAAGCCAACTCTATTGTAATCGGCGGAACAAATGATTTAACTGGCACTAACATTAATAATGCTATTATCAACGGTGGAAGAGAACTTGAATATAATTTTGGTAGTGTGAGTGGAGCTCAAACTGTTGATTATAATAACGGTACTTACCAAATTATCACTTTGGGCGGAAGCACTGTAGTAACAAACATTGTAAATTGGCCAGCAGCATCCGAAGGCACACGTGCCAAAATGATTATTGAAGTGGATGTACCAAACGTTGCCAGTACATTTACGTTCCCAGACACAGTAAATTTGAATATGGAAACCATTGCAGGTGCCAGTGGCCATACGGTAACTTTCCAAAACATCGGAGTATTTGCTTTCGAACTTAGCAGCAATGACGGTGGTGCCAATATGTCAATTTCTGATCTAAGCAGAAATCGAAATACTGTAGAAGATAACCTTGGTGTATATGGCAATGTTACTGCACAAAACTTTATTGGTAATTTTGTCAGCAGTGGCAGTGACTTGATGTTGTCTGGCAACATTGATGCAACCAATGTAAACGCTACCGGAATTTACGGAAACATAATGTCGCCTATTCAAACCAGTATCACAACACTGGGTAGTTTGAATAGCCTAAGTGTTACCGGTGATGCTAATGTTGGTAATGTAACTGTAACCGGCATTACTGATATGTGCGGCGGTACTGCTTATGGAGTCCAATATGTTACTCCTGCAACAGGCACCAGTGTACAATTATTATCAAATGTAGGCGTTAGTATTATTAATCCAACCGGCACAATTGCTGCATTAACACTATTAATGCCAGCAACTCCAATGAATGGCCAAAGCATCGACGTTACTTTTGGTAATGCAGTTACATCTTTGGGATTGACCCCAGCACCTGGATCCGGTCATACAGTGATTGGACAATCATCAAATGTAAGTATTTCCAGCGGTGCAGTGGGAAGTTGGATATTCTACAACAATACTTGGTACATTTTACACGCATTACAGGCGTAAAATCATTGACTTTATTTTATTAATAGTTTATAATAGCTTGTAAATCGAGTAAATAAATTATATATTTTGGAGAACAAGATGAAACAAACACTATCATCTTTAATTTTACTGTCTTTGGGCGTAACAGCATTTTCCCAAACAGTTGATGTAGCAACTGTGGTTAATGTTCAACCAAGATACGTTACTGTTAGACAACAACAATGCCAACAACAAGAAGTTGTGCGTGATAATAGTCGTGCAGACGGTACCATTGGTGCATTGGCTGGTGCAGCCATTGGCAGTACTATAGGCGGAAACAATCGAGATAGATTGGCAGGCGGAGTAGTTGGGGCATTGGTAGGCGGAGCCATTGGCAATGATGTTGGCCGAGACAATGCTCAAGCAGAAGTCCGTAATGTATGTAGATTCGTACCAGTTACGGTACAACAAGGCAGCGTGGTGACCTTTAACTACCACGGACAGATGTTTACCCAATCATTCCAACAATAAGGAGAATGTAATGAAAAAAGTTTTAATTGCAAGTTTATTAGCATTAGGATTAGCAGTAACTGCCAGTGCCCATGGGCCATATCGTGCATTTGGTTGGCACGGTGGTTACTATCACGGCGGCTATGGCTGCGGTGGATGCTGGGTTGCTCCTGCACTAATCGGCGGTGTAGTCGGTTACGAACTAGCTCGTCCTGCTCCTGTGATCGTTGAGCAGCCTAGTGTTATTGTACAGGAACCACAAACAGTTGTACAAGCACCTCCTGCTGGTTACCACTGGCAAGCAATGATCGACCCACAAACTAATACTCAAAAGATTGTATTAGTACCAAATTAATATGCACCCACTAACTGAAGATCTATCAAGTCTCAAAGACGAAGAACTGAACAAAAAGATCAGTGATTTGTCATTGAGACTGAATCAAGCCTATAGGTTTGGCAACTACGCATTAACCAGTCAAGTACAAATGGTACTGGAAGACTACCAATTGGAACAACAACGTCGATATCAAAAGAGTATGGACGAAATTTTAAGCAAGAGCAACAAGTTCTCAGGTATAATTGATATTCAATGAAGTATGATCAGTTTGGTCAGTCTTATACAACAACAGAAGAACTTTGTGAATTAATTTACAAAGATCCTACATTAGATTTGACTAATTTTTTAGTCGAAGATTGGGATCGATTCAACACCAGTGTAAAACTCACTTACAGTGATATACCAAGTGTAAAAGAATATCACCCACTGCCACCAGAAACTGATATCGGTGCGTTTCATCGAATGCAACAAAGTTGTTGGCATATGCCCAAAGAGTACATAGATTTAGATATTGCAGCCTATATACTAGGCTTATGCAAGTCTGAAGCAGAACTACAAAGGGCAGGAGAAGAATTACTACTATTTCAAGAACGAGACTTGTTTAATTTGTTGCGTTATATGAAATATTTGGTAGACACACTTCGGACAAATAAAATCGTGTGGGGTGTCGGAAGAGGTAGCTCTGTAGCTAGTTATGTGTTATACTTGCTGGGAGTTCATAAAATCGATAGTCTATATTACGACATAGACATTTCAGAATTTTTGAAATAAGGAAAATAAAATGGGAAAAAACGTATATAAGTCTGCACAAGGCAAAATAGTAGATATGGATAAGTTAAGACTTATTCATGAAAATGAAATTGCAGTGGGCAATATGAAAGTAAATGCCAGAGGTGATCAAATAGGAACTAACGGTAAAGTTGTTAAAAGTCGGAATGAAGTAGTTAAAGATCATTACAACAGAACCGAAGGCTTAATTCCCAGTACTACTAACAGAAAGCAAAAATAATGGCACTTCCATATACCAATAAAATCAAAGGATTAATCCCATTAAAGGATTATATTTTAGTCACTGATATGAGTTTCGACCAACGCACACTTAGCAGTGGTATTATTATGTTAGGCGATGATAAAAAGACTGACGGCATTCGTCCCCGTTGGGCCAAAGTATATGCAGTTGGTCCTGAACAAACTGATGTTGTTGTAGGACAATATGTATTGGTAGAGCACGGTCGTTGGACACGTGGCAGCAGTATCGAAGTTGACGGTGAGCAGTTGACTATTCGTAGAATTGACGGCAATGCCATTATGCTGGTCAGTGATGAAGCTCCGCCCGCAGACGATAACATCAGCACTGCCGTTGACGCTCAACAGTTAACTAGAACGCAATATGACTAATCTTAAGGCTACAGTAACTCTCGAAGAAGATCCCGATACCGGTGATTTAATTATGCCCATACCCGATGATATTTGGAATGAAACTGGGTGGCAAATTGGTGATACAGTAGAATGGATTGATAATCACGACGGTACTTGGTCTCTAAAGAAAAAGGAATAAGCGTGGGATTCAAAAAAGATTGGGATCTAAACTCTATTAAGCATCAAATTTGGCTGATGCGTGCAGAAATGAATAGTGGATACAACGACGGGTGGACTGCTTGGAGTATAAAACAAGAAATGTATCAACTCAAATGGTTACTTGACGAATCCTTGGTATCTTCCGGTGAGTTTCATGGAGAAGAAGCTTGGCTCAAAGAGCAGGAACAAAATCGTTTGGTAAAAATATTAAAAAATGAGCGACTCTAAAAAAACTTTTGATGATAATTTCCAAGAAATTTTTAGAAGAACTGCTGACAAAATTACCTGCGGATGTTATAATTGCATGAGCAAAATAAAAGATGAATGGAATATACCCCTAACATCTTATACTTTTATTGTCTGTCCAGATTGTGGTAATAAACGATGCCCAAAAGCAACTGATCATAATCTAGCCTGTACAAATAGCAATGAGTTAGATCAACCAGGAAGTAGATATTAATATGGAAATTCAACCCAAAGATACAAGTCAAGGACATTTTTATGTTAGCCTTGTAAAGAGTGCATTACGTATTGCCGCAGGATCTGCTCTTATTATAGGTATGATTGACGTAGGTGGCGGATTGTTTATTGTTGCCGAACTATTAGGCATTTTAGAGGAGATTGTATAATGCCAACAATTTATCAAGAAGTAGAAGTTGAAGTTGAATTAAATGATTTCGACACTGATGATTTGCTCGAAGAGCTACAACGGCGTGGCAAGTTGATCGGCAACGGGTGGGGCGATCCTACCGACAACGAAAGATTAATTAATGCTATTTTTCACAAGCGTAGAGACGGACAAGATTTTACAAAAGAACTAGACGATTTAATTTACAACACCATTGGGAGATTTGTGTGATATTTAATAAAGTAAAAGAACTAAGAGAAAAAGGATTAAAGATCGGAATTACATTTAGTACTTTCGATTTGCTACACGCCGGACATATCGCTATGTTGTCCGAAGCTAAAAATCACTGTGATTATTTGATTGCTGGTCTACAAACAGATCCTACCATCGACAGACCCGACAGTAAAAATAAACCAATCCAAAGCATTGTTGAACGACAAATTAGCCTTAGTGCTTGCCGTTATGTAGACGAAGTAGTTGTTTATCAAACTGAACAAGATCTAATAGACCTCTTGCTAATTCTTCCACTTAATGTTAGAATACTAGGTGTAGAGTATGAAGGCAAACAATTTACCGGAGACGAAGCCTGTTGGAAGCGTGGTATTGAATTGGTTTTTAATGGACGCGACCATAGTTTCAGTAGCAGTAGTTTGCGTAAACGTGTTGCAGATGCAGAAAACAGTAAAGGCAAAAAATGAAAGAGTTATGGACAGAAACCTACAGACCCACTGACATAAATGGATATGTATTCACTGATGTCAGCGTTAAGGAACAAGTAGAAGCGTGGATTACCGAAGGCAGTATTCCGCACTTATTACTACACGGACCTGCAGGTACTGGAAAAACAACTTTGGCTAAAATATTAATCAATCAGCTAAACATAGATCCTTATGATATACTACAGGTCAATGCCAGTCGAGACAATGGTGTAGATTTTCTTAAAACTAAAATTGAAGGTTTTGTTAGTACATTACCATTCGGACATCTTAAAATTGTACTGTTGGATGAAGCAGACTATTTGAGTCACAATGCACAAGGTCTGTTACGTGGGCTTATGGAAACATATCAAAGCCAAGCAAGATTTATCTTAACTTGTAATTTGATACACAAAATTATTCCGCCACTGAGAAGTCGTTCTGCAGAAATACATATTAATAAAACTGATATAACTGAATTTACTGCCAGAGCTGCTACCATATTGGTAACTGAAGGTGTTGAGTTTGATTTGGATACTTTGGACAGTTATGTCAAAGCAACTTATCCAGATCTTCGCAAGTGTTTGAATTTGCTACAACCAAACAGCTCTTCAGGCAAACTTATATCTCCCAAAGAGTCAGACTCTGGCACACAAGATTATAAACTTGCTATGGTAGACCTGTTTAAGCAACGTAAAATCAAAGAAGCAAGAGCATTGTTATGCAGTCAAGCTCGTCCAGAAGAAATGGAAGACATCTTCCGTTGGATGTACGACAATCTAGATCTTTGGAGTGCCACTGATCAAGGACAAGATGAAGCCATCGTTATTATTCGTCGAGGTTTAGCTAATCATACCTTGGTCGGAGATCACGAAATAAATTTAAGCGCAACCATTACAGAATTGGCCCGAATTGAGCAATAAAGACATACATTTGGTAGCTTTTTACCACCTTAAACCCAAGAACCCTAACAAGACTAAAGATGCAGGGTATATGACTAATCCCGACAATATTGCGATGGATGAGTCTATAAATATTACTAGAGGATTAAAAACTCGGGATCAACTGTCAGCAAGAGTGATACTGAATCTATCAAAAGAAACAGTAGTAAGAAATACTTTTAATGATGGTAGAGACTACGCCAGTTTGTTAGCACACTATCAAGAAGGCTACCCGCAGTATATTAATCCATTGCTAGCACAACTATATCCGGAGGAAGTCAATGGCAACGTCAATGTATCTAACCAAGAAGAAGAAAAGAGCAGTTGATCTTGATGCTCCTCCTCGTCCCACACTATTGGGACACGAGAAGGAAATGAAACATTGGCGAGAACAATTCGGAGAGTTGGCTGATAGAAATGTTCACCAAACCATCACTATCAAAGCATTGGAACGCAAAGTCAATAGACTAGAAGCACAGTTAGATGCACTGAGCAGTTATATGAAAAGAAATCTTAGATGATGGATAACGATTATATAAAACAACGTATGGAAGCCATGATGGCTCCTATTGATAGTTGTATACAACTCACCGACGACAGGCAAGATATGTTGATGTTGGCCTGTGCAATGATGCAACGTACTAGGGAAATCTTCGATAATGAAATCGGAGAAGAAGGTCGAAAAATAATGTTCAAGGAATTAAGTTGAAAGATTCAGTAATACTAGTAGATGCAGACGGCGTACTTTTGAATTGGGAATATGCATTTGCAATTTGGATGGAACAACACGGATTCAATATAATTCCTGGCGGCGAGCTAAAATATGATATTGGAGATAGATACAATATCGACCACGAACAAAGTCGCACCTTAATCAAGATGTTTAATGAATCTGCGGCCATTGGATTTTTGCCACCATTGCGTGATTCAATGCATTATGTAAAAAAACTGCACGAAGAACACGGCTATGTATTCCATTGCATTACTAGTCTGAGCACAGATCCTAATGCACAAAAACTTAGAGAAATGAATCTGCGAAAGTTGTTTGGTAAAACAGCGTTTGCTAAGATTATTTGTTTGAGTACTGGAGCCGATAAGGATTATGCACTAGCCCCTTATAAAAACTCAGAGTGTTGGTGGATTGAAGATAAACCTGAGAATGCCGAAACTGGTCATAAATTAGGATTGAATTCTATTCTCATTGAACACGGTCATAATATGTGGTATCAGCACGATGCTATTCCACTGGTTAAAAACTGGCGTGATGTTTACAACATCATTACAGGGAACAACCTAAATTGATCCCTGTAATTATTGCGCGATTAAATCTCCTTGTAAATTTTTAATACTTCGATAACTGCTGGATGTCTTTGAATATCCTTGCCAGTTAACTCGACTCCGTCAACAAAGCGTGCTGCTTTGTAACTGTCAACTAATGCTTTGAAGTCTAATAGGCCATTGTCTAGGTCTGATCGGTCCGCTTGGCGAGTATCGCCAGTGACTATCATTTTACTACCTTCGCCGATCCGGGTTAACAGCATTTTCATTTGGTTAGGTGTCGCGTTTTGCATTTCGTCTGCAATAATCCACGAATTCTTAAATGTCCGTCCCCGCATGAATGCCAGTGGAGATATCTCGATAATTTGTTCGTCTAGCATTCGGGCAATTTCTTTTCTATCGTAATATTCAGCCAATACGTCAAATAAAGGCCTTGTCCACGGTTCCATCTTTTGATTCAAATCTCCAGGTAGAAATCCGTGCTGTTCATCATCTACACCTACTGCTGGTCTGGTTAGCACGATTTTGGTAATCGATCCTTCCTTTAGTGCTTTTATCCCAGCTAACATAGCCAACATAGTTTTACCTGTACCAGCTGGTCCTGTGGCAAAGACTATAATCTTTGTAGGATCAGTTAACAAATTAACGTATGTTTCTTGATTTAGGGTTTTTGGTAGCAGATGAACTTGACGTTTTTTGCTGCTATAGTAAGTGTTCAAACTTACAATTTTGTTGTCTACAACCATTTGTGCTTGTAGTTCTCTACGATTGCTGCTTTTTCTTGACAATGTGTCCTCCTGATTGGATTGTGGACTTGGTGTTGTTAAAAGGACTGTAACAACACAATCCACGATAATATTTAAGACTATGAAAATAGAGCAATCAATAGCTATAATTCTTATTTTACAGACATAAGTATTAAGCTCCGAGCAAACTTCTAAGAAACTACATCTGCTGTCAAAAATAATAAATAACTATATGGCCGCAAATATTAAAGATATCTTAGATAACGTAAAAACCATCTATATGAGTGACAGCAGTTTAGAAACTCTGCTGGACTACGAACGTGTATTAGATGAGCTTGATCTCTATACTTTCAGTAACTGGAAAAAAGGCGAGCTGGTCAACGGCCCAGTATATGAAAAATACTTTGTAACCTGCACTTGGATGTATAACTTCAGAGAAATGCCTGATCCTGCAGGAGCAGAAAGACTATTAAATTATGGTTGCGAAATCAACTATAAAAAAGACACATTGGAATATCCTATCAAAGTTAAAAGTCCCGAAGACTTCAAACCTGGAACAAAAGTTCCACGTATGGTCAGCAAGCCAATTTGGCTAGTGGAAATTACCATTCCCAAACGTTTGATGAGTGACATACAACAGGGATCAATTGAATTAGAAAGCGAAACCCTGGATAGCGAAGAAATTGAAACCGCATACGAGCAAGGTGACGATGATGATGTTTTCCAAACCGCAAATAGCCCACAGGATCAAGCGCAACAAACAGCGCCCAATATACCAAATGTCTAAATTAGCTAAACTACTCGAGGGAGCAGAAAAGGGCGACTTGTTTAGAGTCGTTCATCCTAAACTTCACATTGACGAATTTAAGAGCAAAATGGGAAGTGACAGCAATATCATTGTTCTAAGTTTTAAGTTAACCAGCAAAGAACCCGCCAACGATTTGATGAATTTTATCGAACGTGGCTATCCTTGGGTATTGGATTCCGATGTTAGCTCAGGTGAATTAGATGACGGCGAGTATTTGGTATTTGTAGAACTAGAACGCGATCCCGAAGCTGCTGAACAAATAGTCAAGTTAATGAAGGATCTGCTTAATCTTACCAATCAAAAACTCAGTGACTGGCGTGTACAGTATCAAAAAAGCCGCGAAGAATACGAAATCAGCGAAGAAAGTATTCGTACACACGTACCACTAACTCCCGAGTCGTATGATGCAAAATACAAGTCAGAAAAGGACGAAATCGAGTACGAAGTTCCTGAAATTAGTCCCGAAGATGAAGATGCCAAGTTCAACAAAGAACTAGAAGCAATGAAAGAATCCGCAAGGATTATTACACGTAAACAAGCACCAGTTAATGACTGGACCAACAGTATCAGAGTAGCTGCCGGTTTGAAATAAGTTGGTTTGCTAAATACATTAGCAACTGAACGTTCAAGGAGCAATGATGGCTGACAGTTTTACTTTCAATTTCACGCAAGACCAATTAAATCAAATAGTACCTGGCAATCCTTATATTGACCACTGGTACGAAGCATTTTGTAAAATACTTCCTGATTACGATATCAATACTCCTGCACGTGTAGCAGCATTCTTGGCGCAGTGCGCACACGAAAGCAATGGCTTCAAGGCTATTAAGGAAAACTTAAACTATCGTCCAGAAAGTTTAATGGCCTTGTTTGGCAAACATTTTCCTGGTGGTTTAGCAGAAGCACAACAGTATGCGCACAATCAAGAAATGATTGCCAATAGAATTTATGCAAATCGTATGGGCAACGGAGACGAAGCATCAGGTGATGGATTTCGTTATTGCGGTCGTGGGCTAATTCAATTGACTGGTAAAAGTAATTACAAGCGTTTTGCAGAAAGCATTGATACACCATTGGAAGAAGTTACAGAATTCATGGGCACATTTGAAGGATGTATTCAAAGTGCTTGTTGGTTTTGGGAAACCAACAATTTGAATCGCTGGGCAGACCAAGGCGACATACTTACATTAACTAAAAAAATCAACGGCGGTACACTAGGGTTGGCAGAACGCCAAGCACACTATCAAAAAGCAGTTCAAGTACTAGGCGGTTAATATGTGGATACTGAGTTTTTTGCCTGATAGTTTGCTGCAACTTGCAGTATATGGCACTATCATTGCAGGCGGCGTTTTGTATGCGGCCGGCTTACTAATGAATTTTTTACCTTGGTTAGTACCTTATAAAGAACCAGTACGTATTTTGAGTACTGTATTTTTGGTAGCCGGTGTATATTTTTATGGAAGTTACGACAATGAAATGAGTTGGCGTAAACGAGTAGAAGAAATTCAAGCAAAAGTAGCAGTGGCCGAAGAACAAAGCAAAACTGCAAATGTAAAAATCGATAATAAAATTCAAACTCGCACACAGGTTGTGCACGATGTCAAAGTTGTAGTCAAAGAACGTATTCGCGAAATAGCTGCAAAAGCTGATGCCGAGTGCAAAGTTGATCCAGAAATAGTTAAATCTTTGAATAAGGCTGCAGTAGGCACAAAGGATAGTCAATGAAAAAATCAATCGTAGCATTAGTGGTGTTATTAACAGGATGTGCAACTACTGTACCTGTTACTATGAAATTCCCCCAACGTCCTGAAACTTTATCTCAGTCTTGCCCAGACTTAAAAACCATACCCGAAGACACTGATAAAATCAGTGTGGTATCTGATGTAGTAGTTGATAACTATGCACAATATCGTGAATGTAAAATCAAAGTGGACGGTTGGTTAGAATGGTATGAAAATCAACGTAAGATTTTTGAAAGCATCAAATGAAAAAATTACTAGTACTGTTGTCAATATTTGCATTAAACGGATGTGCTGTTTATGATGCTTACTTTATGGCCAAATTTGATAACAACGAATACAAGTTAATAAACGACATCCGAACAAAAGCAAATCTAGGTGCAGCAAAATGCGGTACCGATGATGCAATTGTAGCAGTGGATGATTTATACAGAACTACAGTAGAATTTAGAAACTACGCAGAATATATTCCTCATAACGAAGAAGTTATAAGGTTAAGCAAAGAGTTCAGCGAAATGGCAAAAACATTCAGTGAACACTACCACACTACTCCCAAGGTTAGTACAACATACTGTACTATTAAATTTGGTAGTTTAGAGAAAAATGCGGTTATAGTACAAAACGTAGTTGGAAGGAAACCAAAATGAGTTTAGAAACAGATTTGCACGCAATGAAAGACAGTGGAGATCCATTTTTAATGGATTTAGGAACCCAAGCAGAAAACATTAAAACAATGTTTGACAACGGAGAACTAACCAACAGTGAGTATTTAGATCTGTTAAACGATCTTATTAAGAGTAAAAATATAAATGATGCGGTACAAGACCTTGCTGCCAAAGAAAGAGTCAACAGTATACTTAACGCATTAGTAACCTTAGCCAGCGTATCATAATAAAGGAGCACAAAATGGCATTAATCGATAGCGTATTAAATCTAATCACAAAACAACCAAAAGATCCGGACGCACCAAAGCCACCAGTAGGTAGCCGTAGCGAACGTGAAGCCAAAATCAAAGACAAAGCAGGTATGGTAATCAGTGTATTTGCACTGATCCTAGCTGTTAACAGTTGGTACGGCGGAAAACTAAGCAGTATTACATTAAACAATACCATTGCAGCCAATGATGTGTGGAGTTTTTACGAAGCCAAGAGCATTAAACAAATTTTAGCTCAACAAAGTTTAGACGATGCGGTTGAGCGCCACCAAGATGAAAAAGCTGCAAAATTAAAAGCCAAAATTGATCGTTACGAAAGTGAACCCGAGACCGGTGACGGCAAAAAAGAACTAATGGACAAAGCACATAAACTAGAAGCCGAGCGTGACTATGCTAAAAAGCAAAGTCCTTGGATCGGTTTTGCCAGTACACTATACCAATTGAGTATCGTTGTATTATCAGCAAGTATTTTAGCTGTTAGTATGGAAATGTTCTGGGGAAGTTTCTTTGTTGCAGGATTAGGTTTATTGCTAAGTAGTCAAGGTGTTTGGCTTTGGTTACCAATTTAACCAAAATTATAAATAACATATCAATCAGGAACTAAAATGGCTGACCAAGATTATTGCGCACCAAGTGCTAGCGAAACAAAAAAAGAAGATTGGATGAACAGTAAATGGCGTCCAATGATGGGCTGGATGTATATGCTAGTCTGTACTATGGACTTTGTAGGATTCCCAGTATTGTGGAGTTTATTACAAATGATTAGTCATGGTAATGTAAGTAGCCAATGGCAACCATTGACTTTACAGGGTGCTGGATTATTTCATATTGCAATGGGTGCAGTTATCGGTATTAGTGCTTATGGACGTACACAGGAAAAATTAGGCGGTGCGGCAGGACCTACTATGAGCTTTCCACAAGGCGCAGGGACAACTTATGTGCCACCTGGGCAGGGAATGGTCAATGTAAGCAATCAGCCTAATATGGGCAGTGGAATGGGCGGAGGGTTTGGAGGAAGCTCTAGTGGGTTTGGAGGAGCAAGTAATGGCGGATTCGGTTCATCAACAGGCGGCAGTTCAGCATTTGGCGCACCTTCGTCAGGAGGATTCGGCGCATCAACCGGTGGTTTTGGTTCACCAACAACACCCGCCCCAGCCGCAGGAGGCTTTGGCAGCAGTACAGGCACTGGAACGGGAACGTTTGGGGCTAGTACAACACCAGCACCAGCAGCCGGAGGCTTCGGAGGGGGTTTTAATAGCGGGTGTGGAACAACAACTCCCGCAACTTCCGCCCCAGCGTTAAACGCTAAGGGCCAAAAGGTTGTTCCAACAGATCCAGATCCAATACTATAAAGGAAAATTATGAAAAGTCTATTAATCGTTTTATTGTCAATGTCGTTAGGTGTAGCATTTGCAGAAACTACACCCGCAGTTCATAAAAAAGCCGAGACAACAAAAGCAGCTCCTGCAAAAAAAGCAGAAGCAGCTCCTGCAGTCAAGCATCATAAAAAAGTTGAAGGAACAGAAATTCCTTCTGCTCCAGCTAAAAAATAAATATCTTTAGCAAATGGTAAGAAGGCAGTTGACTACTGCCTTTTTTTATTGTATACTTTATCTATGAATTACTATGAAACATTGGGTGTGCCAAATACTGCATCGGAAGATGAACTCAAAAGAGCTTATCGAAAATTAGCCAGTCAGCATCATCCAGACAAAGGCGGAAATACTGCCAAGTTCCAGGAAATTCAAGAAGCTTATGCTACACTGAGTGATCCGCAAAAACGTGCTCAATATGATAATCCTCAACCGCAAATGGGAGGGGTTCATTTTAATTTCAACGGTCATAATATAAACGATATATTCAGCCAATTTGGATTTAATCCTTTTGGCGGCGGCGATCCTTTTGCCAATTTCAGACATCAGCAACAACGAAATAAAGATATACGGGCCAATTTAAGTGTGACGCTCGAAGATACACTAGCAGACAGGGAAAAACACCTAAACATTAGCACTGGCCCAGGACAAACACAAGAAGTTACTGTAACCATCCCACGTGGTATTACTCCACAGACCACAATCAAATATCCTGGACTAGGTGAACAAGTATATCCAAATTTACCAAGAGGCGATCTATATCTTACTATAAATTTGATGACCAATTGGAAGTTTCAAACTGCTGGATTAGACCTAATAACAGACTTGACATTAGACTGTTTTCAAGCTATACTAGGTAGTGAACAAACAGTAGTTGGCCTAGACGGAAAACAATTTGTAATCAAAACACCCGCTGGTTGCCAACACGGTACCAAATTAAAAATTTCTGGTGAGGGCCTGTGGGGATTTCAACAAGACATCAAAGGACATTTATTTGCACGTGTTAACATTACTATCCCAACCGATCTTTCGGAAGAAAAGGTAAGTATTATCCGTAATCAACTGCTCGCAGGTTAAATATTTTATAACAACTAAATTAAATGCTACAAAACAATCCAGACATTGACTCTATTATCGAAGTTGCTACAAAAATAGCACAAAGTAAAAACCACGAATATGTAACCTTGGAACATTTATTGTTGTCTATGGTAACGTATCAGCCATTTACAGAAACTCTATCATCATTTGGTTGTATTGTTGACGAAATGCAAAGAGAAATAGACACATATTTAGACAAACAAACATATTTGAGCAACAAAGGGTTCGACCCGGTTCCCAAGAAAACTCATAGCCTAGAACGTGTATTCAACCGTGCATTCACACAGGTACTGTTCAGTGGCAGACAAACAATGCAATTGGTTGATTTGTATTTGAGTTTAATGAACGAAGAACGCAGTCACGTAAGATACTTTTTACTCAAGTACGGAGTCGAGCGTGCTGCATTTGTGGAACATTGGAATAAAGTCAACGATTCACCTAAAGATGGAAAAAGCAAAAGGAGCAGATCTGCAGTGGACGGTATTTTAGAAGAACATTGCGAAAATCTAAACGAGCAAGCCGAGCGTGGGGAAATTGATCCTGTTATTGGTAGAGAGCTTGAAATCGAAGAAATCACACAGGTACTGGCTAAACGTAATAAATCAAATGTACTAATGGTAGGCGATCCTGGTGTAGGTAAAACTGCTATTGCAGAAGGCCTTGCACGTAATATTGTTAACGGCAATGTACCTGAATATTTGAAAGGGTTCGTAGTTTACAATTTAGATATTGGCAGTTTACTTGCTGGTAGTAAGTATCGCGGCGAATTCGAAGAAAAACTCAAGGATGTTATTCGTGCATTGAATACCAAAGGCAAGTGTATTTTGTTTATCGACGAAGCACATCAAATGAAAGGTGCAGGCGGCGGAGCACAAAGTAGTGTGGACTTTGCTAATATGATTAAACCAGCACTTACCAAAGGACGTATTAAAGTTATTGCTAGTACAACGTGGGAAGAATATACACAAAGTTTTGAAAAGGATCGTGCACTAATGCGCAGATTCTATAGACTAACTGTAGAGGAACCTACCCCAGCGGTTGCTAAAGATATTCTTAAAGGATTGAAAGTGCATTTTGAAGCGTTTCACGGTGGTATGATTACCGATGAAGCCATTAACTCAGCAGTAGATCTCAGTGTGCGTTATCAAACAGACAAACGCTTGCCCGACAAGGCAATTGACTTAATCGATACTGCGGCTGCAAAACTTAAAATTGTTGCCCCAGACTTTATTGTACGCAAGAGTCATATTATCGATACACTCAGCAAGTTTACCAAGATTCCAGTGGATCAAATGGATCAACAGGGCAACAATAGTTTAGAAAAATTGGAACCCAATATCAAAACTAAACTGTTTGGACAAGATGCTGCAGTAGATGCTGTATTAGATAAAATTTATGTAAGCCGTGCTGGACTTAAATCAATTAACAAGCCTGTGGGCAGTTTCTTGTTCTTGGGCCCAACAGGTACAGGTAAAACTGAACTTGCTAAATTGTTAGCCGAAAACTTAGGAATGAAACTGTTACGCTATGATATGAGTGAGTATCAAGAAAAGCACAGTATTGCCAAGTTGATTGGTGCACCTCCTGGATATATTGGCTACGATGATGGCAATATCGGTGGCGGATTACTGATCAGTGATGTTGAAAAGAATCCTAACTGTGTTATCTTATTTGATGAAATTGAAAAAGCACACACTGATGTCAGTAACCTGTTGTTAAGTTTAATGGATGAGGGTATTATTACCAGCAGTAACGGCAAAAAAGCAGACTGCAGAAACGCCATTGTTATTTTAACCAGTAACTTAGGTGCTGCAGACGGGGAAAGAAATAGCATTGGCTTTGGTAGAGATCTTGAGCGCAAAGGCGAAGACGATAAAGCAGTTAAAGATTTCTTTAAGCCTGAGTTCCGTAATCGTTTGGATGCAATTATTAAGTTTAACAAGCTGAATAAAGAAAGCATTAAGAAAATTACTATTAGATTTATCAATGAGATGAATGACCTATTAGGCAACAAACAAATTACTGTTGCATTAACAGAAACAGCATACGATTATGTTATCAAAGAAGGTTTTGATAGTAAAATGGGTGCAAGACCATTGAATAGAAAAATTAATGATTTAATTAAAACTCCGCTAAGTAAAAAGATACTATTTGAAAATATTTCAAACAGCATAATCAGAGTTGACTATACTGATAAAATTGAATTCCATATTGAAAATCAATTTGCACCAACAACCTAATAGACAGAAATGGATAAATTGCACTGGACCCAATTAAATCCATCACTTGAAATTAAAAATACCAAGAAGAAGTTTTTCAATCGGTATCTTTATAAAGCAGTGGTGTTTATGCCAGCCGGTAGAATTATTCACGCGACTTCAAAAGAGTCAACTGACGCATTGTTGGAAACAAGAAAAACCATTGCGTTTAGTAATAGAAATATAAATTGGGGCGGCAGTTGGCAAAAGCGTCAAGTTGAAACTATAATAAAACATCAAGGTTCAGCTGAACAAATAGATTATTTTAGACAACTGACTATCAAATTAGGTGACGATTTTAAGTTTAGAATCGAAGAACCCTATATGTCTATATACGCACAAGATGAATCTGCTTTATATAAAATATTAATTTCGTCACCGTTGAAAGAACGAGTGACTGAATTTTATAGGCCTGAAAATCCCGAAGCTGAAAAAGTATTAAATCAAGGCGAAATCATTGTTAAAAGAAATACAGAGTACGAATACAAAGTTGTATTTCGTGAAATGTATTGGGGCAATGTAGCCGAAAAGAATCAAATATATGACTATTTAGAAAGTCTGGGCGATGTAGTTAAATTGACAAAAAGTTGTAGAAGTACACTTGCGTCAAAAAGATCCTGGTTTAACAGCATTTACTTTTATACCAAAGATCCCAGCATATTGACATTCTTGAATTTGATTTCTCCGGGAATCGTATCAGGAATATATAAGCTGACGAAACTCGACTGATAAATATTTGTATATTCAAGGAGCCTATGATGGCAAAAATCTACGAAGAATCAATTACGATTAAATTAAGTGTATTGGAAAAAGACAACACGATTGCCGACAGACAATCGCTAGTAACCGACGACATTACATCTGCATTAGAATCAGTAGTGGAAGAACTATTAAACGACAAATCTGTTGTCGTTGAAGTATCAACAAATTAACCAAAGAAAGTAATCAATGAGCAATAAAACTCCTCCAAAAGCTACCCAAGTACAACCAAAACTTACTGGGGCAACACCAATTCCAAAGCTTACAAAAGCAATTATGCCTGTACCAGGTGCCGCAAAAACACAACCGCAAGCACCAGCAGGTCAACAATTTGACTTTACAAAAGTACACGTACATTTCGCAGTTCCTTGCTACGGTGGTATGGTTAGTGAACCAACAATGACCAGCTTCTTGAGATTTACTCTTATTGCAGCCAAAGTAGGTCTTAACTGGAGTTTGGACACAATGGTTAATGAATCATTGGTAACTCGTGCACGTAATAACTTGTGTGCTAAGATGATGACCAACGATGCAGCAACACACTTTATGTTCATTGATGCTGACATACGTTTCGAGCCAGAAGCTATTTTTGGTATGATTGCAGCTGATAAAGATGTTATCGGCGGATTGTATCCTAAGAAATCATTGCCTATTGACTATGTTATTAACTTGAAAAACGGCGGACGTATTGAAGGCCCAATCTTCCAAGTTGATACACAAGGTACTGGATTCTTGTTGTTCAAGAAATCAGTATACAAGCAGTTGTGTGACAATCATCCAGAGTGCAAATACGTTGATGACATTGGTTTAGGCAAGCAGTTTGAGCCATTTATGTACAGTATTTTTGATACTATCATCGACGAGCGTGGTCATTATTTGAGCGAAGACTGGACATTCTGCCGTCGTTGGCAAGCAATGGGTGGCGATATTTGGGCCGATAGCCGTGTATTGTTGAATCACATTGGACACTATGAGTTCAAGGGCGATTTGGCAGCACTTGAGCGTAAAGGTCTCAAGCGTGTTGACACCAGCACTCCAGAGGGCAAAGCTGCAGTTGAAGCACAAATGGCCGCAGCGGCTGCTGCACAAGCCGAAGCTAATGCTGCCAGTGCATCTGCTGATGCTCCACAAACAGACGAAACCCCAGCTTAACTAATTTGGCTAAATACTGCAATATAATTAAATTATTGCAGTATGTACTCATTTGAACTATTTGAAGCTGGCGCAACCCGTATAGTTGTAACCTACCCCGGACGTTTTCAACCCTTCCATCAAGGGCACGCCGGGGTTTTTCACGCACTCCAAAAAAAGTTTGGTAATGACAATGTGTATATTGTTACCAGCAATGATCAAAGCAGTGCCAAAAGTCCTTTTAATTTCAGCGACAAATATCAGTTAATGACTGCTGCAGGTATCCCTGCCAATCATATCATTGAAGGCAATCAAATGTACAAATTGCCCGAAGGTTTTGATCCTGAGACTACAGTATTTGTTACTGCAGTGGGTGCACCTGATGCCAAAAGATTAAACCCCGATTCTTATCTAAAGCGTGATAATGCTGCTTCAGGCAAAAAAGCCGGAGATCCCAGTTACTTTTTAACTTGGGGGAAGAATGATGCAATGCCTGCTATGGAACACGGCTATGTAGTTGTAGTTCCTGAAATCAAAAAATCAATTGATATCGACGGACAAACATACGATGTTAGCCATGGCACTGAATGCCGTAATCTATGGCTAAGACTAAAAGATAACGAAAAAGGTCGTGCAGAATTCCTAAAACAGTTGTATGGCCGTGCTACACCAGAATTAGCACACATATTTGATAAAATACAACCTGTTAGTGAAGATGAAATGCCTGACGGCGATTACAGTACTAGTCCTATACACGGCGGTAATGTAAGAGAAGATGCCAGTGGATATATTCCTAAGAATAAAAAAGAAGCACGCGATCCACGTTGGAGCAATGCACTAACCGTAGACGTGCATCCAGACACTCCAATGAAGAACCTACGTGCATTTAAGTTAGCAGAAACTGTCAACCCAGACGATTTTCATATACACGACACTGACAAGCTGGATCGTGTATTGGCACATTTGTGTAAAATGATTATACAAGGTCAACAGGATCGTCCGGACTACTACGGTATGGTTGCATCGGCAGTAATTGATCCAAAAAATCAAATTGCATTGGGTATAAATTATCTTGCCGACGAAGGCAAACGTGTGCACGGCGAACGTGCAGCTATAGACGAGTATAATAAAAAATACGGCGAGATTCCCGAAGGCAGTATCATTGTTACTACACTAAGCCCTTGTTGCAGTCCAATGGATGAGCGTTACGGTGAAAGTTGCACAGACCTTATCAATGATACCAATGTACACAAAGTTTACTGTGGTTACAAAGATCCTTCACAAGAAGAAACAATTAAAAAATTATTCCATACTGCAGCTACTCGAAATGATAAACTACAGTCGTTATGCAAAGACTTTGCCGATACATTCTTGGGTGTAATCAGCGAAGACGAAGAAGGCGGCCGTGCAATGATGGGCAAGTTGGCTGACACAGGTAAGATTGTGCGCATACTGCGTAAGCAATATTCAGTGCCGTTTAGCCAAGAAAAAGAATGGTTATTGATTGATACTGACCCTGAAAAAGGCAATCGCGGCCTAGGTATCAAGTGGGTACCTGCTAGTACCAAGTTTACTTGGATTCGTCCTTTTAGAGAAAAGATTGACGAAAACAAAGACAGTTGGCAAAAACATAAAAATCCACGTGCAGGTGGAATGAGTAAAAAAGCAGTAAAAAGCTATCGTCGTAGTCATCCAGGCAGTAAAATCAAAACTGCAGTTACCAAATCTCCTAAGAAGATTAAAAAAGGCAGTGCAGATGCCAAACGTCGTAGTAGTTTTTGTGCACGTATGAAAGGTATGAAAAAGAGTCGTACCAGTGCTAAAACCGCACGAGATCCTAACAGTAATATAAACAAAAGCCTGCGTCGTTGGCATTGTAACGAAAGCATCAACTCTAATAGTGATGCAGAGTTTCCAAATTTATTGGCCAAGTTTTTGCCTATAGCAATGCAGGATTTGAAACTTGATAAGTTGCCTAAAATCAAGTTGGAGAAACACATTCAAGACAAAGACGGACAAGCAACTTTTGGACGTTTTGTCAACAACACCTGTACTATACACCTTGCTATAGCTGATCGTCATCCAGTGGATATTTTACGCACTTTGGCACACGAATTAACACACTACAAACAATATACACTCAATGAACTAACTTCTGGCAGTGGACGTACTGGTAGTCCTGAAGAAAACCAAGCACACGTTATGGCGGGTATTATTATGCGTCATTTTAACAAGAGTTTTCCCACTGGAGTTAACTTAACTCCAATTGAATTAAAATCTTAATAAATATAGTATCATCTGGGATAGTATACAATGAACAGCAAAGATTTTTTACACGAAGGTATTGCGGAAGACGCACATCAAATGCACATGGATCACGAAGTGCAAATGGCCCGCGAAGAGCTTTATCACGCTGCAGAACACGCAATTGCTCTGCACAAAATGTTGCAACACGTTAGCGAGCAACAGGGATTGGAAGGCTGGGTAAGTGCTAAAATTACGCTAGCCAATGACTATTTGAATACAGTCCGTGAGTATATGGAATACCAGTTAATGACACAGGACTCAACTCCTACAGATATGAGCCAAGAAGAACCAATCGACGAGCGCAACTCCATTGTTACCAAGTTAGCTAAAAATCAATTGCGCGGACATTACAGACACGGTGTTAGAGAAAATGCCAGTGGTGGTGCAAGCAGTGCAGGCAGTGTTGCTACTGTAGTCAAAGGCGGTAGTGGCAAAACAAATTTATTAGGCGGCCCAGAGTGGAATGGTCCTAATCCATTTAAGAAAACTATTAAGAAACGAGCTGCCAAATGAGTTCAATGAAGCAGTTATTGGAAGCAGTCGACAAATATACTTTTGCCGGTGAGCCCGAGCAAAAGCCTGGAGACCAAGTTCGAGGCACAGACAAAGCCAAGCCAAGAAAAGATCACCGTCATCCATTTGCTGGTAAGTTGGTGGGTGGATGCGAAGAAAGCATTATGCTTGAGCTGGACAAAACTGCCAAAGCTACTTCAATGATTCGTCGTGTCAAAGAAGCATACGAACAAGTTGAAAATTCAGAACCCAAGGCAGCTCCTAAAGACACAGTTGCTAAAACTTGGAACCAATTGAATCGCCAAGAACGCACAAGCGGTGTTAAAGGTCGCACTATTTGGAATCCGAAAATTCGCAAATATCAAGTGGTGTTTGATGTTCCTGCAAAACCACAACAAGTTAAAGAATACGGTGCAACACCAGGTGCTCCCAGTACCACAGGTGGTGCACAAAACCCAGATGCACAAACTACAGCTGCAAATGTACAAAAATCAATGATGGCCAAAAATAATCTCAGTAAGATTGCATCGGTTGATAAGAATATCAATCCACAACAGGCCAATCAAGCATTGATGGCAATGGGCAATAGTAAAAATACCAATACACCTATTACTGGTCCACAACTAAGACAAACCAAACAACTGGCAGACTTGGTAGGCGATGCACTCAGTGATCCTACCAAAGGTAGCCAAGTTGCTAACTTATTGCAACAAGTAGCAAGAAAGCAAGGACAATAATGTTTATTAACGATTTATTTGATAACAAAAAAATACAAGAAGCTGCTAATGCTGCTCAACAGGCTGCAATTGCCATTAATATGAAAAAACATCATCAAAAGCCCAAGGATATGAAAGAGGCTGAAGTAGATGAAATGTTTGGTTTTATGAGTCCTAAGAAACCTAGTCCCACTGACTATGCAACAAAAGTAAGCAGTGCCCCTAAGAAGTTAACTAAACAAGACTACGACGAATTAATGAAGCAGTCAGAAAGACCAAAAGGAACACAGGTTGTATATCATAACAGAGATGAATATGTTAAAGATATGCAAAGAAGAAATATCAAGCCAGCAACCATTGAAGAAGAAGATATTGCAGAAGGCGAACGCAATATGAGTCGTGCTGCTAAAGGTGTAATGAAATATGGCAAGGATGGTATGAAGGCATTGGCCAAAGCAGGTAGAGAAGGTGCCAGCGACGAAAAATTAGACACTATACGTGACAAGTACGACCATTATAACGAAAGTGTAGCAGAAGATTCAGAAAAACGTTGTATGCAATGTGGTATGAAAAACTGTAGTTGTACACCAGGTAAATGCAAGTGTAAGCCTGTTGCAGGTTGGGTACCAGGCAAAGGTTTTAAGAAGGCTATGGAAGAAGCTGCATTAAACGAAAAATGGAGTCAAAAATACAAGAGCAGTATTAATTGCTCACATCCAAAAGGTTTCAGTCAAAAGGCGCATTGTGCCGGTAAAAAGAAACACAATGAAGATATAACTATGGAAATGACCTGCCCTGATTGCGGTATGTGCCAAACACACGGCAATCTTAACGAAATTAAAAAGGGTCAAAAAGATTCAAATGGATACACCAAATGTTGGCCTGGCAAACACGCAGAAGGTACTAAGAAATCTAGTGTTACAGGTAAACAAGTAAGAAACTGTGTACCAAACAAAGGTGTGAAGGAAGGCCATGCAGACCAACAACGCAAAATCTTTAAGAAGAATGGTAAGCCAGTAGGCGAAGTTGGTATTGACCGTGAATCAAGTCCTGGCAACGGCCAATGGTATATGAAATGTTATGCTTACGACATAGACAATGCGGGCTACGATTCATACGAAGAAGCCGTTGAAGAACTAAAACATTGCTTAAAGCAAGGTGTGGCGGAAGGTGGTGCTGAGACAAGTTGGTCTAATGACACAGATACGATTACACTACAGGATATTTTAGAATTAACCAAACACATTAAACAAATAAATTTACCGATAAACGATAATCTAAAGAGTAAACTACTTCATTGGGAAGGTAACCCAGAAGAAATAGAAAGAGTTAATCAAGTAACGGTGTCTAATCAATTTCCTATTTTAATTATGGTAAATGAGCAAGGTCAAATAGAATGGATCCTTGATGGCAACCATAGACTACATAAAGCAATACAGTCCCAAGCAAAAACAATACCTGCTAAACTTATTAGACCCAACAATCTTAACGACAAAGCAAAGAAAATATTTAATATAAAAGAACAAGGTGTGGCGGAAGGCCATCCTGAGGACGACGATGATCACGAGTGTTATGATTGCCGCGGCACTGGCGAAGGCCAACACGAAGGAACCAGTTGCAGAACCTGTGGTGGTACTGGCGTAGCACGCCCAGATCACGAAGAAGATGATTCAGATTATGAAGAACGCTTAAATTATCGCAGAAGATTTAGAGAAAGTAAAATCTATTATAATGTAGTAGGTACACCTGCTGCAGCATTGCGTGAACAGTTTGGTATGAGAAAAGACCGCAATGGTTGGTACTTGAAAGAAACTGCTGGCCGTAAGCGTATACTTGAGGCACACAAAGCATTTGGTAATCCTTTGACAGAAGGTATGAATCTAGCTGCTTATAATGGCAGTACTGCTATCATCGGCGACGGTAATGCCATTAGTCCAGTGGGCAGTAATCCACGCAGACAACAAGAATTGATCCCTACACGAAATAGTAAAGCGAAGAAAAATGGAAGAATTAGTTAAAGCTCTCAAAATTGCATTTAGTACTGAATTCAGTTTCTATTTGAAAAGTCACTACTTTCACTGGAATGTGGAAGGTGCAGACTTTTTTGAATATCATCAATTGTTTGAAGCTATCTATAGCGAAGTTTACGAAAGCATCGATCCATTTGCAGAAAACATTCGCAAATTAGGCAGTTATACTCCTGGCAGCTACACACGCCTAAGTATGCTGACACAAATTGAAGACGAAACCGATATTATTCCTGCTAAAGCAATGATTGCAGAATTATTGGAAGATAATGAAAAAATAATCAAAGTATTAAAACTGGTGTTCGAACTTAGCGAGCGCGAACGCGAAGCTGGACTCAGCAACTTTTTAGCCGAAAGAATGGATGCACATCGCAAACACGGCTGGATGTTGCGTGCTAGCTTAAAGTAAGACCTTGGCCTTAGGACCGGGAGGGCGGGTGCTGCCCAGAATGAAGGAATTCGCTACTCTTTTATTCCAAAGTGACCTTGACTTTCTAATTAAATATAGTATAATCAACTATAACTTTTAATTCAATTATGATCATTTGGTTCAACTGTAAAATTACCGACGTAAGACTCAACCCTAACGTAATCCCCCGATACAATCTGCGCAACGACAATAGATACGATATTGCAAAATACAGCTTTGCCAGTTACGCACCATTACTACCATTAACTACTAAATTTATTTTTAATTTAGAACTAGCAGATGCATTTGCCGGCCGTGAAGCAGATATGCAGGCCTGGTTAGAAAGTATCTTTCCAGCAGATAGACTTAGCATTCATTGGTATAGAGCCAACACAAAAGAACAATGGCAAGCAGTCAAAGACGAAATGGATCAACTGGACGATGATCTAGTGTTCCCAATGGGTAATGAAGATCATATTTTTATGGACAGCAGTATTGAGATTATGTCTCGAGGATTAGACCTATTGCTTGCAGATCCAGATCCTTTTGCAGTTATCGGCACTAGCCATTATCCTGAAAGTATTCGTGCTTCCTATTTGGGACACGGTGCATTGACTGAGTGTAAGTCATATTTGGTTTGGAATTTTCCCTGCAATGATGCAATTCGCATTATGAAAAAAGAATTTTTGCAGTATTACATTACAAACTTTCCAGTTACCACAGGTCCAGTATTTAGAACAGAAAATTGGAATTCAGTAATGTTGCCTGACAACACAATGTATACTCCTATCAAAGAACAGTTTAGACATTTTGATGGATATCATCACGTGGGCATCAATGCAGAAACTGCTCCACCTTTGGAAATTCCTCCAGGATTTTTTGAAAGTGCAATAATTGTTCGTTATGGATTCGATGATAATGATGCTAACAGTATCAACATCAATCCATTGGCAAAGAATTTATACGCTGCAGATATCAACGGTGCTGACTATAAATTTACACTACAAGATATGCCATTATTTTGGTTGCCTTATATCAAAGAAATATTGTCTGCAGACAACATTGATCATCAAGCAATGGCCGAAGCTAGAGATCGATACTATATAGATTTGGCAAGAGTACACTTTAATTGGCCACATTTTAATCTAAGATTTGATGACTCAAATCAAATACCTTATGATTGGATTAGTCCAGTTATGATGGTAACCGAATTTGCAGAAGTAGATTGACTTACTGCAGGTATTCCTGTACAATAATTTTTTAGGAGAACTTATGAGCGACCGTACATTCAATGGCGAGGCGAAAATTAAACTTACCCAATTAATCAATGAGGGTATGACTGTACTACAAGAAGTAGAAGATCTTACTGCTGGACTTAACGACACAGTTAAAGCAATCGCAGAAGAATTGGAAATTAAACCAGCATTGCTTAAAAAAGCAATTAAAATTGCACACAAGGCTAAATTAGGCGAGACCAATAAAGATCACGACGAGCTTAATACTATTTTGGAAACTGTAGGTAAAACCCTTTAATGGATCAAATATCAAATGCATTTGTCGATATTTATAAATGGGCCGAGCGAGATTATCGCGAGTGGCCACTGAGGTTCTGTGTTGAAATATTGGCTTGGGCTATTAGTATTAGTTGTAGCCTCACCATGGCTATTACAGTACCCAATCCTCCTCTTTTGGCTCTTTACCCTGTTTGGATATCTGGTTGCGCTATGTACGGTTGGGCTAGTTGGACTCGTGGAAGCTTTGGTATGCTTGCTAATTACTGTTTGCTTGTTAGCATTGACGCTGTGGGGTTATTCAGGATGATCACTCAATGAGTTACGTAGACGCATTATTTGATCGCAAAGGTGATCGCATACACATTGTAGAACGTGTAAATGGCGAACGGGTATACAAAGAGTATCCTGCCAACTATGTGTTTTATTACGATGACCCAAGGGGCAAGCACCGTACTATTTACGGCACACCTGTTAGTAGATTTACCACCAACAACGGTAAAGAGTTCCAAAAGGAAATGCGTATACAGGGTAATAAGCGACTATGGGAAAGCGATATCAAACCTGTATTCAAATGCCTTGAAGAAAACTATTTAGGTGCAGAACCTCCCAAGTTACATACTGCATTTTTTGACATTGAAGTAGACTTTGATCCTAAACGTGGATTTAGTCCAGTTAGCGATCCGTTCAATGCTATCACTGCCATCAGTGTGTATATGGATTGGTTGGAAAAACTAGTAACGCTGGTAGTACCTCCCAAAGGTATGAGCTGGGCCACCGCAGAAGAAATTACTAAAAAGTTTGATGACTGCTATATCTTCGAACGTGAGGAAGATATGTTGGATACATTTCTTAACCTAATAGACGATGCAGATATCCTAAGCGGTTGGAACTCGGAAGGCTATGATATTCCCTATACCACTGGACGCATTACTCGTGTGCTCAGCAAAGACGACACACGCAGATTATGCTTGTGGGGACAATATCCCAATCAAAGAATGTTTGAACGCTATGGTACAGAAAGCGTAACATTTGATTTAGTTGGTAGAGTCCACTTGGACTATATGCAACTGTATCGCAAGTATACATATGAAGAACGCCACAGTTATAGCTTGGATGCTATTTCTGAATATGAACTAGGAGAACGCAAAACACAATACGAAGGCACATTAGATCAGTTGTACAACAAGGATTTTCCAACGTTTATTACTTATAATCGCCAGGATACCATGTTGTTATCACGATTGGATAAGAAACTAAGATTCTTAGACTTAGCAAATACCATTGCTCACGATAACACGGTGTTATTGATGACCACAATGGGCGCAGTAGCAACAACAGAACAGGCAATTATCAATGAAGCACACAGTCAAGGATTGGTCGTACCTAACAGGAAACATAGAGAAGAAGAATCAGACACAGAGTCGCAGGCCGCAGGTGCCTATGTTGCTTATCCCAAAGTCGGAATGCACGACTACATCGGAGCAATTGACATCAACTCGCTCTATCCCTCGGCTATTCGAGCCCTTAATATGGGACCAGAAACAATTATTGGACAGCTGAAACCTGTAATGACTGACCACTACATCAAAGAAAAGATGTCCAGTGGTTCTAGTTTTGCAGCTGCTTGGGAGGGATTGTTTGGCAGCTTTGAATACGAAGCAGTTATGCGTGGCGATGCCGGAACTGAAATTACTGTTGAGTGGGAAGCGGATGGTACCAGTGATGTAATGAGTGCTGCTGATATTTGGCGACTGGTATTTGACAGCAACAAGCCTTGGACTATTAGTGCCAATGGCACATTGTTTACCTATGAGAAAAAAGGTATTATCCCGGGACTGCTAGAACGGTGGTATGCTGAACGTAAACAGATGCAGGCCAAGCTCAAAGAAGCTATTGCGGCCGGAGACAAGGCCGCAGAAGAATACTGGGACAAACGACAACTGGTTAAGAAGATTAACTTGAATAGTCTGTATGGTGCTATTTTGAATCCAGGTTGTAGATTCTTTGATCATCGTATTGGACAAAGTACTACACTAACTGGCAGAACTATTGCTAAACATATGGATAGTTTTGTAAATGAAGCTATCACTGGAAAATATGATCACGTGGGTGATGCTATTATCTATGGTGATACTGACTCAGTTTATTTTACTGCTTGGCCTGCTATCAAAGATGATGTGGCAGCCGGTCGTATGGAATGGAATAAGGATACTTGTATTCAGGTATATGATAATATTGCTGATCAAGTCAATGATTCATTCCCAGGATTTATGGAACGTGCTTGCCATTGCCCCCGTGAGATGGGCGCTATTATCAAAGGTGGCCGAGAACTTATTGCCACTAAAGGTCTTTTTATTAAAAAGAAACGATACGCAGTATTGATCTTTGACAAAGAAGGCAAGCGACAAGATGTTGGCGGTAAGCCAGGTAAAGTTAAAGCCATGGGCTTGGACTTGAAGCGTAGCGATACTCCCAAAGTAGTGCAAGACTTTTTAAGTGAAATCTTGTTAGATGTGCTAACTGGTACAGAAAAAGAAGACATTTATAAAAAGGTCAAAGACTTTAAGTTATTGTTCCAAGACCGCCCGGCTTGGGAAAAAGGCACACCCAAACGTGTCAACAACTTGACCAAGTATACTGCCGAAGAAGCAAGACTTGGTAAAGCCAATATGCCCGGACACGTTCGTGCTGCTATGAACTGGAACAATCTGAAACGTATGTACGGTGACAACTATAGTATGGGCATTGTTGATGGTATGAAGACCATCGTATGTAAACTCAAAGATAATCCACTGGGCTACACCAGCGTAGGATATCCCACTGATGAAACACACATTCCACAGTGGTTCAAAGATTTACCATTTGATGATAACCTAATGGAATCCACCATTGTAGATCAAAAGGTAGACAACCTGTTGGGAGTATTGAACTGGCAAATTGCCGAAAATACTGACATCAGTTCAACCTTTGCTGATTTATTCACTTTTGAATAAACAGGCATTGATTTTTCTAAATATATCATATACAATAACACAACATTAAGGAAATTAATATGAAAGACCACCTTTTAGACATCGTACAACATACACACAGCCTCGGAGGCATTGATATTGCTAAAGTTACAGGCACAGAAGATAATACCATTTTAGAAGCACTTTCTGAAAATCGTAGCATCATTCTGCAGGCCAAATTCAAAGGACCAGTAGCAGATTTTATTGGAGTATTTGGTATGCCTAATCTCAGCAAACTAAACACTATTTTGAATATTCCAGAATACAAAGAAGACGCAGTTATTACTGTTACTCGCCAAACCAAAGGCGAAGATAATGTACCAGTAGGCGTACACTTTGAAAACAAAGCTGGTGACTTTAAGAATGATTATCGTTTTATGGCAGAAGCTATTGTAAGTGAGCAATTGAAAAGTGTTAAAATGAAATCTGTTAAATGGATTGTAGACTTTGTGCCTTCTAATAACAGTTTGCAAAGATTGAAATTCCAAGCCAGTGCTAATAGTGAAGAGCCTAATTTTTCTGTAAAAACAGAAGGCACGGATCTTAAATTTTACTTTGGCGATCACAGTAGCCACGCAGGAGACTTTGTGTTCCAAAGCGGTATCAGTGGCAAGTTGACTAAAACTTGGAGCTGGCCAGTTGCAGCAGTTACTAGCATTTTGAGCTTGCCCGGTGACAAAACATTTAAGATCAGTGACGAAGGTGTTGCAATGATTACTGTAGACAGTGGCATTGCTGACTACAACTATATGTTACCTGCACAAACAAAATGATCCGAGACGACTTAACCAGTAAGCAAAGCGACTATGCGGTATTTTTACCAGCACTCAGTAGCTTTTATGGCACTTACATAGGCAAACAAAGGCACGATCCCAACTACATAGATCCTGCTCGTATACCTGCACAATTTGAAAATGGAATTGAGGGCCTTAACTGGTTAAACAGTAAAGAAGGATACTTTCATTACAAATGGGCATTGTATAGTGCAGGGCACGCCAATTTGGATGTTAATAAATTCGATCCCAAAGAAGATATGGTTCGCAATCGTGATCCCAATACCTTTGTATTGGGCGATAGTGGCGGATTCCAAATTGGTAAAGGGGTATGGGAAGGCGATTGGAAAGATCCCAATTGTCCCAAAGCTATGAAGAAACGTAGCCAAGTATTAAGCTGGATGGATGCTTATATGGATCGCGGTATGACCCTGGATATTCCAGCGTGGGTAGCCCGTAGTCCTGCAGGCCAAAAGGCCACTGGCATTTACTCATATCAAGATGCAGTTGATGCTACCTACATCAACAACGAATACTTTATGAACAATCGTACAGGTCGTTGCAAGTTCTTGAATGTGCTACAAGGCGAGGATCACACTCAAGCAGATGATTGGTATGAACGTGTTAAAAAGTTCTGCGATCCCAAACAATACAACCGTCCGTTTGAAGGATGGGCTATGGGTGGACAGAATATGTGTGACATACATCTTACACTTAGAAGATTGGTTGCACTGCGCTTTGATGGCCTGTTAGAAAAAGGTCTACACGATTGGATGCACTTCTTGGGCACCAGTAAACTCGAGTGGGCCACGTTGTTAACTGATATTCAACGTGCTGTTCGCAAATATCATAACAGCCAATTTACCATCAGCTTTGACTGTGCAAGTCCATTCTTGGCAACTGCCAACGGACAGATCTACTATGATATCACTACTCCGGATCGTGGCAAGTGGAGCTATCAAATGCAACCCAGCGTTGATAATAAAAAGTATGCTACAGACACAAGGCAGTTTGGTGATGCACTATTGCAAGACCGAATATTTGATACTTTTGTAGAAAGCCCAGTTAGTCTTAGAACACTAATCAAAGATGTTTGTATATACAAACCCGGTGATCTAAATAAGATTGGTAAAGAAGGTAAAACTTCTTGGGATAGTTTCAGCTATGCCATTCAAATGGGTCATAATGTTTGGACACATATCGAAGCAGTTCAACGTGCCAATAGAGCATACGACAGTGGTAGTTATCCAAATATGTTGGTAGCCAGTAAAATGAATGGCAAAAAATTCCAACAGTATGATCGCCATTTTTTCAGAGACATTGTTGACGCTATATTTGAAACCAGTGATCGTGGTCGTGCAGAAGAACTAATCGAACACTATAACAAATATTGGAAAGCCATTCCTGGAACTCGTGGTTATACCGGTGAAAATACGCAAAATAGCAACACTATGTTCAATCAATTGTTTAGTACTGTTGACGATAATTCAGATGATGTGTATAATACAAGAGATAACAGCGGATTAGATGAAACGAAACTTATAGAATTGGAGACTTTATAATGGTAGAAAATGCAACTAACATTTTGGCGATGACCATACTTAGCGGATGTGCAGTAGTTTTGGCAATTATGTTTATTATCTTAATTAACAATTTGTTACATAAGTATTGGAAACCATTGGGTTGGTTCAGTGCGTGGGGTGTTGCACCAAGATTTGTGACTACCGAAGACGCCAAGCAAGACCCTGCAATGGATCCCAATCATAAATGAAAGCACTTGTTGTTGGCTTAGGTATAGGACAGTTGTACAAAACTGTTTTAACCAATCTCGGTTATGAAGTAATAACTGTAGACTCCAATATTGCAAAAGGTGCAGACTTACCTACAGTAGATTCTGCAGTAATAGCACACGCACCTTTTGATATTACATTTGTTTGCACACCAAATCATACACATTTTGAATTGGCCGCAAAGGTTGCACCCTACAGTAAAATTGTATTCATCGAAAAACCCGGAGTATCAAATAGTTTCAGTTGGACTAATTTGGTAACTGTGTTTAAGAAAACACGTTTTATGATGGTCAAGAACAATATGTGGCGCAGTAATATTGCCGAGTTACAATCGTTGGCCAGCCAATCTGATACAGTAAAGATACAATGGCTTAGGCATAATTGTATCCCTAATCCTGGCAGTTGGTTTACTACAAAACGATTAGCATTTGGTGGTGTTAGTCGAGACTTGATGCCACATTTGTTAAGCATATACATTGCTCTAAATCCCAATTGGCGTAAAGTGTCTGCAACCAACAGAAATGCAGTTACAAATTGGAAACTAGCAGATATCGAAAGTACAGAGTACGGCACAGTTAACTACAGTGGAACTTATGATGTAGACGACCGTTGTACTATTAACTTTGGCGATAAATGGGCTTTGGTTGCAGATTGGCGTACGCTCGAAGAGGACAACAGCTCAATCGATTTTATTGCTAATACAAACACCAATGTGGAATTAGGTTGGTGTCCTGAAGATGCGTATACTGCAATGATTAAAGATGCAGTCGCTAATATTAATAATCATCAATTCTGGTTAGATCAGTTTGAAATTGATACTTGGATTCACGAACAAATAGAAAATCTATGACCAACAGAATTTTATATACCAACGGACAAGGTGAATTTGCAGAAACCGTATACGATAAACCTCCAGTGGGCGAATACGAAATCGAAGTTCGATCAGTGTTAACCGGGGTATGTCGCAGTGATGTGGATATGATGACGGGCAGTTTTGGTCCGCTACCTTTGAATATGAGTGGACACGAAGGCCTTGGTCAAGTCACTGCAGTGGGCAAAGGTATCTACGACATTAAAATTGGCGATTATGTTGCCACACGCGGTGAGCCGGCTTATGCTGATTCTTATAATGTTCGAATTAACGAATTTGTGCGTGTGCCATCAGCAGAACCTAAATACATATTAGAACCTGTGGCCTGTGGTATTAATATTATACAACAACCTATTAGGGAAATAGCAGAACGCAGTGGCCCGGGTAAACGATTGGTAATATTAGGTAGCGGATTCCTTGCGTGGGTTGCGTATAACACTATTAAATTATTGCATTTAGACTTTGATATAACTGTAGTCGGTCATAGCAATAAAGATCTTTGGGGTAGTGCACTCAAAGATGACGCCAAAGTTGGTCATAGCAATAAAGAGCAGTGGAGTAGTGTACTTAAAGATACTGCCGAAGGCACTTACGATGTGGTAATTGATCTAAGTGGTAATACCAATGTATTCGAAAGTGATATGGTAAATGCCGAAGCATTGATTGTGTTTGGTGCACAAAAAATGCTTACAACTGATTTCTCCAATGTGTTGTGGAAAGCCTGTACTGTTATATTCCCAAGTCCAAGGACCAAAAGGTTTATTCAGTGTATGGAAGATGCAGCATATTGGATAGAAATGGGCGATTTAGTCGTTGACAGTTTCTGGACTAAAGGCTATAATAGAGACACTGAGTGGCAAAATGCATTCAGAGATTCATTAACCCGCCCTGAGAATTATTCAAGGGGCTACATTTATTGGAAGTAATATGGCACTTGATACAGATAGCCGTAAGATGATTACCTACTTTGTAGGTACAGAAGTAGAAAACACCCCAATGAAGAATGAAACTACATTATTTGTAGTAGGCATTCAACCAGTAGAAGACATCATTGCAATTGTCAATGAGTCATTAAAAGATCCTAATCCAAAAAATCATATCAAAAATATTTACTTTGGTACAAGCCAAAGTTTCCATCCCGAGAACGCATACGAATGGGCTGCGTGGGATGATATGATCAAACCTTTGTTGATCAAAGACTACTGGGTGACTTTAGACTTTGGTGTTGAATATGCTCGAGAACTACACGAGAACGGTTGGTGCGAATACAACACATTCATCCCTATGATCAGTGTTAAGATTCCCTATATCAAGCTCTATAACTATAATGCTACACTAAAGATCGACGACAACACTTGGGGAGATACAAACCCCGGTGTTTGGTGCCATCCCTTAAACGAACTGCTAACCAGAAACGTCTACACAGACTGGCGTGAGTATGTTGGTGATACACCAGTGGGTGTGCCTGCCAAAGTTGAATTCGAAGATATTATACAACCACCTAAAATTAAGGCAAAAAAGAAATGATTAATCAAGATCAACGTGCACAAATAGATAGAATTATGGCGGCTGCAGATCGTATGATCTCAGTTACATTCCAAAAGGAAGGCATTCACTGCTATCCAGCAGCTGCCACAGATCCAATGTTGGCTACAGGAGATATGTATGATGTTAGTTTTCTTGGCACTCCGCATCGTCACATTTTCCACTTCAGAGTCTATATTAGTGTTACTCATAATGACCGCGATATTGAATTTATACAGTTCAAACGCTGGTTAGAACACTTATACTCTAATGGTACATTGGAATTAGATTATAAAAGTTGCGAAATGATCAGTGATGATCTTTACTTACAGATCGCTGCTAAGTATCCTAACCGTACAGTTTGGATCGAAGTTAGCGAAGACGGCGAAAATGGTGCGGTAATCAAATACAATACCACAAGACCCGATTTATCAGTTGTTATTTAATAATAAGGAAAACAAATGTCACAACCAAAATGGCTTGAAAAATATCTAAGAATGAAACCCGAAGTCGATAGACTGTTTGATGACTTGGAAGGCTACAAAGATTTTTGTAGAATGAATATGTTGAAGTACGATGAGAAAGATTTATATCGCAGTGACCAATATCGCAAGTACGAGCGTTACAGGCACTATATGAATAAACAAGCAGAGTACAACAATCAGAGATAATATGACCATCTTCTTAGTTGATTTAGAAGCGGTAGAAACAAGGTATACGGGTCAATGGAAGACTCATATACCTGATTTACTTACAAAGGCAGGACACAATGTCACGATTATATCGGGCCCTAGAGATATTCCTAGCGCCACTACTCCTGGTGCATTTCTCAATTTTGGGGGCACTAATATCTATAAGGCAAGCCAAGTTGAACAACTTGGAAGACTTTTTTGTACAGGAGCCGTCCAGGCTGGCGATCATTTTATCTTTACTGATGCCTGGCATCCTGGTATCATAAACCTAAAGTATATGAGTGAGTTGTTGGGAATCCCAGTAACTACACACGGACTTTGGCACGCTGGCAGTTATGATCCTCAAGACTTTTTAGGACGATTAGTCGGAGATAAACCTTGGGTTAGATTTGCTGAAAAAAGTTTCTTTGAAGCGTTTGATCACAACTACTTTGCCACAGACTTTCACATCGATATGTTTTGTAAAAATCTATTACATATCGTAATGCCGCAAACAATTGAAGGTTTCAAAGAGATTGGAAAAATTGTTCGCACAGGTTGGCCGATGGAGTATATGGACGATACATTGTCTGCATATAAAAATATGACCAAGCGAGATCTTGTACTGTTTCCACATCGTATTGCTCCCGAGAAGCAAGTGGAAATTTTTAGAGATTTGGCCACTCACTTGCCACAATACGAGTTTGTGGTATGTCAGGATCAACAGTTAACCAAAGATCAATATCATCGATTATTGGGCGAATCCAAATTGGTTTTTAGTTGTAGTTTACAAGAAACACTGGGAATTGGTTGCTACGAAGGTTCGCTAGTAGATGCTATCCCTATGGTTCCAGATAGACTTAGCTATAGTGAAATGTATTACGATACATTCAAATACCCAAGCGAATGGACAGAAAGTTTCGAAGCATACGAAGCGCATTGTCCAGAACTTTGTGAGAAGATTATCCAATATATGGATAACTATCCCCACTTTTTGCCCAAATTAAAACAACAAACTGTTGCGCTAATTGAAAACTTTTTCAGTTGCAATAATTTTCTAAATAAGTTATAATAAACAAAGTTAGGAACTATATGAAATTAAAACCAGTATCATACGACAACATAGACGAAGGCGGCTATGAAGAATCTAGTTTAGCAGATGTTCTTCGTTTTAAGATGAAACGAGAAGGCAAACGCTTTTGGGCTAACGATAACATTAGTGAATATCTAAGCGAAGATGATAAAGAACGCCTAATAGAAGAAGCAACTGAAGCATTTGAGCAAGTACTGAAAACTTTACTGATCGACACAGATACCGATCCTAGTAGTAAAGGTACTGCTCGACGACTGGCAAAAATGTACATTAATGAGGTGATGAGTGGAAGATATGATCCAGCCCCGGACGCAACAGCGTTCCCAAATGATTCGCAAGACCGTTACGAAGGTATGCTTGTTGTTCGCAGTGAACTGCGTAGTATGTGCAGTCATCATCACCAACCTGTGGCTGGTGTGGCTTATATTGGTATTATTGCTGCCAATAAACTTATTGGCTTATCTAAGTATTCCAGAATTGCACAGTGGTGTGCAAGACGAGGCACTCTCCAGGAGGAGCTTTGTAATGAAATTGCTAAAGAAATAGGTCGAGCCACTGGTGCAAATGATATTGGTGTTTATGTTCAAATGACACACGGATGTTGCGAGAATCGAGGCATTATGGCACACAGTAGTTTAACACAAACATCTGTGCTTAAAGGTGCATTCAAAGATGACTCTGGTACTAAGAAAGAGTTTTTTGATAATATTAAACTACAACAGGACTTTGCCCCAAGATGAGACCATTAGCCCATTTAGGAGTCGGACCTAATTCCGAAGATTATAAATTATATTTGCTAGATCAACAATTATACGATGTGCTCACTGAGAGAGGAGAAAGTATATTAGAAGATGCCATGAAAAAATTTATGGGCCACTATTATAACAATCCACCTTTACCAACGCTAATCGAATTAAACGAAAATTTTGATAAATGGTTGAATAACAAACAGAATTTAGAAAAATTAAAAGCTCCAAAATCTTTAATAGATATAGCTGAAGAAAACATCACCGAGCTTTATCAAGACATTCAAAATAAAAAGTACGGATCAATGTCTGATTCTGTATATAAAAAATATCGAGAAGCTTATTTTGCAAAAGAAAACGAATGGCATAATTCAAAAGAAAAAGAAAAATTGTTGGATGAAATCTATTCGTATAACGAAACTGAATATAATAAAATTAAAAACAAAATCAATTAAATGATTAAAAAAGCATTTGCAAGAATAGTCAGCGAAGTGTTATACTACTTAGGACACTGGATAAGTTTTCCAATGAGTCGTTTTGATTGGGATTGGTTATATCCTGTGTACAATCAATTGATGACGTGGAGTATCGATACACAAGATTGGGCAGGAAATGATAAACCGTGGGAGAACGTAGATGAGCACAGCTAAAGCAATAAGCGATGATCTAATAAAAAAACTTAGAAATCCTAATGTAAAAATGTATACAGTCAAAAGACAGATGTCCAAAAAATGGTTACCAAAAGGTGTTGCACCTTTTGATATTCATATTAAAAATGGTACAGGAACTTTCGAAGTACTTGCAGAAAGTCAAGAATCTGCAGAGTCAATGGTTGATGAGTTTTTAAGCGGGCAAGAGAATCATAATGATTAAAAGCCTTAGTAGCAGCGGCGATTGGTTGAATATAGCTGGCTCTGGCACCGGTGCCTCAATCTACATAGACAACTACAAGTTACAGCAAGGCCTAGCTGGGCAGGTTCGATATACTGGCGACCATTTTGAAGTCAACGATGGCAACAGTTGGCGTCCTTTGTATGACAGTTATGCTACGATAGATGTTACTCATAAAGCTGATGCTGTGTTAAAATGGGCCTTCGAAAAAATGACCCAAGAACAAGAAGCAAAAGAATTGGCGACGAAACATCCAGCAGTTCAAGATGCTTTAGACTCTGTAAAAGATGCAGAAGACAAATTAAAAGTTATAATAGCATTGGTCAATGAAGAAGACCAAGGTATCGAAATATATCCACCAACAAGGTAAAAATAAAATGTTTGATAGTATTAAAAGAAAACTTGGCAATTGGTTACTTAGTAGCTCAAAAAATAGCATCGAACTAGAATCTTCAGCGAAATACTCAATTTCTCGTCATGATATTGACGGGCGTATTAGATTTGAACTTACACCTGCTCGTGGAGGCACTATTGTTAGTATTAGAACTTACGATCATGCTAAAGATGAGCAACACGATGTTCTGCACGTTATCCATGAAAACGATGATCTCAGTAAAGCGGTTGCAGATTTAGTTAGTTTAGAAATTTTAAGAATGTAAAAGGAAATCATTATGGTCTTGCTAAAGTTACTCGAAAGATTAGGACGTAAAAGAATAATTATGGACCGAATTGACGATGAACCTTACTTAGAAAGATATTATGTATTCCTTAAAGAACGCACTTGGTTTCCCTTTAATGTATTTGTGCACAGGTTTCTTAAATCAGATCCTGATGATGTACACGATCATCCTTGGCCTTATGCTACCCTTATCCTTAAAGGCGGCTACTACGAATGGTTGCCACAGTTTAATAATCTTGGACAAAAAATAGGCGAAATAGCAGTATGGCGTGGTCCTGGTAGTTTTAGAATTTGTGGTGCCAAAAGCTATCATCGTATCGAAATTGACGCCAATGTAGAAACTTGGACATTGTTTATGCCTGGCCCAAAACAACGCGAATGGGGATTCTTAACTCGCAAAGGGTGGATACAACACGAACAATATCTCTCAGCCAGAGCAAAATAATATAACCACTATAGCCTGCATAAAAACAAGATAAATACACAAGCGGCCTTTGAGCATCATCCCGCTATACAAATTCTGCTGCCTATGCTACAATTAACATAGGAGAAAAGCATGACACCCGTAACTTACAAATATACCTCAACAAAAGAATATGTGGACGCATTTCCTTGCGCTTACAGACAATGGCGTGCAGACAGTCATTGCAATACTATTCACGGATACAGTTTTAGTATGAAATTTTATTTTGGTACTGACCAACTAGATGTTCGCAATTGGGTTGCCGATTACGGCGGCTTAAAAGAACTAAAGAAAATATTAGAGAGTCAATTTGATCATACGCTGCTAGTAGCAGAAGATGAACCAGAAATGGAAACATACAAGTTACTAGAATCAAAGGGGTTAGCAAAACTAACTATTTTACCAAAACTTGGTTGCGAGGGACTGGCTGATATGCTTTACAAGTATGTCAACAGTGTTTACATTCCTGATATGTGGGGCCCAGGTGAAGCAGAAAGACTTTGGTGCTATAGAGTTGAAGTAAGAGAAACACAAGCTAATATGGCATTCAGAGAAGGTCATAGAGAATGGAATGAGGATTTATTTGTATGATCAAATACCATATTAATAACGTGGGCGGAGAAGTTATCAAAGATAACGAAACTTATACACTCAAAGATAATAAAACATTAAAAAACCTTGTGTTGAGCTCTACTAATTTACATAGAGGTATGAGTACACGTGGGCATCGTCACCCCGGGCAAGAAGAAATTTATATTTTTGTTTTGGGACACGGCCAAATGATTGTGGGAGATGAAACAGATGAGCCCTTTAGAGTCAGTGCAGGAGATATTGTACTAATCCCTGACGGGGCATTTCATCGTGTGATCAACGACGGCGACATCAATTTACTATTCAACTGTGTATTTGATGGTAAAAGAAATCATTAAACAAGTTTGGCGCCTTTGGGCAAAATCGTTAGGTGAAAAAGCAGGTGATACGGACAAAGAAGCTGACCGTATTGCTTGCATTCGTACTGCAATTGTGTTATCATATATCATTACAAACTGCTTTATCGTAGCAGGTGTTATTCGACATTGGAATCAATAAAATGCTAACTTCAAAATTAAACAATCATATAGAAAAACGTGTTGTTCGAGAATTAGAAAAAAATTTACCAGTAGCAGTAAACTATTCTTCTACAGACAAAGTAGCCGAAGCATTAATTATACTAGCCGAAGAATGTGCAGAAGTTGTACAGGAAGTCTGCAAGATACAACGATTTGGTATTGAGTCAACTTCTCATCATACAGGGTTATCGCATAAAGCAACTTTAGCAAAAGAAGTAGCAGATGTATTGGCAATGGTTGATATCCTAGTAGAACAAGGTGTAATTACATATAACGAATTAAATCTAGGTAAATTATCAAAAATCGAAAAATTAAAAAAATGGTCAAAGTTATATGAGTAAAATTAAAATTTCAGAATTATTTTATAGTGTGCAGGGAGAAGGTCGCTATATGGGTGTACCATCTATATTTTTGCGTACATTCGGTTGTAACTTCAAATGCGCTGGCTTTGGAATGCCAAGAGGAGAACTAAGTAATGAAACAGATGATATTGCAAGTGTTGTGCAAATGTACAACGATTATAAAGAATTGCCTTTGGTTTCTACAGGCTGTGATTCTTATGCTAGTTGGGATCCTCGCTTTAAGCATCTCTCTCCTTTACTTTCTACTGATTCAATTGCCAATTCGATTATGGATATACTTCCTTACAAAGAATGGCAAGACGAACATCTTGTAATCACTGGCGGCGAGCCATTGCTAGGTTGGCAACGTCAATATCCTGATTTGCTGGATCATCCTAAAATGCATGGACTCAAAGAGATTACATTTGAAACCAATGGCACTCAAAAGTTAACCCCAGAATTCAAACATTACTTGGATGACTGGACTATTGCCAACTGGGATAGAGAAATCACATTCAGTGTAAGTGCCAAACTTCCTGCCAGTGGAGAATCGTGGGAGGATGCTATTAAGCCCGAAGTTGTATGTGAATATGAACAAGTTGGTACTGCTTACCTTAAATTAGTGGTTGCAACTGAACAAGATATCGCTGACGCAGAATGTGCAGTAGGAGCATTTCGTTCAGCAGGATTTAAGGGACACATTTATCTAATGCCTGTTGGTGGTGTGGAAAGTGTTTATACATTAAACGCAAAGAATGTAGCACTGGCCGCTATGAAGCGTGGATGGCGTTACAGTGATAGATTGCAAGTGCCATTGTTTAAGAACGAGTGGGGCACCTGATGATGGGTGTAGGATACCAGAATCAGTGGATTGACGAAGACGATGCTTTTTATCGTAGAGCTGAATGGGAAGAACGTTTTGCACTAACACCGCAACGTTGCGATTTAAGTCGAAAGCGTATTTGGCTTAAAAAAGGATTTGTTGGTAGTGCTGCTTGGACTGGTCCCGGATCACCTATATGGGAATATAGGTGGCACGATGCTAAAGAACATATGATGTGGTTACTAAAAAGATAATATGAGTAATGTAAGCAAGGGTAGAGAAAGTTACGATATAACTACAGGCAACACCCTTGTTGCTTTTTTTAATCGCAATATCAGCACTTACGGCACTGAAGCCGGCGGTGTTAAGTTTGATCTTGTGCCGGTAACCAAGCAAAAAGATATAATGCTCAATGTGGCACGTATGCACGCAGAGCAAGAGTATAATCGTATTATGGAACTGGTAGCAGTATTGCAACGACAGGCTGCAGAAATAAAAGAACGATTGGATTTAACCGACCTAGTTCATTCAGCTAAATATGAATATCAACTAGCACACGGACAAACATATTGGATCGTATACGATCACAAAAAACAACAAACAATACTATTAAGTACTGGACCAAACGATTGGTCAACTGGTCCAGCACCAGAATGGGAATATCTCAAAGCAGTTAAATGGTTAGGTGATCACACGTGGATAGAAGTCAAGGAAGATAATAATGGGAATATTTGATAAATTTATAAAAAAACCAGAGCCACCTAAGGTAGAAACACCCAAAGTTGTTAAACCAAAAGAGCCCAGGCCCAAAAAGAAAACAGAAAAAGAGTTGGCTACTGAGCGTGGTGAACCTTGGGTCAGTGTTGTTCAAGTTGAACTAGACCCTGAAAACATTGGTAATGGTGCATTCGAATTAGATTGGAATGAATTCTTTGTGGCTAAATTGATTCGTGCTGGTTACAAAGGACGGGACGACAGCCAAATTGTTGACCAATGGTTTCAGGATGTCTGCAGAAATGTCGTTTTGGAAACATTTGAGCAGTATGATGCCAACAACCCAAGACCCCCAAATGGCGTTCAACGCAAAGATTTGGGCAACGGTTACTCAGAAGTTTCTTAAACTTTTGGTTAACCGACGGTTGACCATAAATCTATTATATGCTATTATAATGATATGAAATACTTAATCGTTGATACCGCAAATACATTCTTCCGTGCACGTCACGGCGCCAGCAGACAAAGTGATGCGTGGGACCGTTTGGGTTTTGCCATACACGTTACACTCAGTAGTGTCAACAAAGCATTTAGAGACCAAAATGCTGATCACGTGGTGTTCTGTTTAGAAGGCCGTTCGTGGCGCAAGGACTATTATGAACCCTACAAGAAAAACCGAGCAGTTGCCCGTGCCGCTCAAACAGAAGCCGAGCAAGAAGAAGACAAGCTCTTTTGGGAAACTTTTGACGATCTCAAAGACTTTATCTCAACCAAAACAAATTGTACTGTTCTCAGGCACGAAAGACTGGAAGCAGATGACTTGGTGGCAGGATGGATCCAAAGTCACCCTGAGGATCACCACACCATCGTAAGCAGTGATACAGATTTTTATCAGTTACTGGGTCCTAATGTAAATCAGTACAATGGTATCAGTGACGAGCTACATACCATCGAAGGTATCTTTGATAAAAAAGGCAAGTTGGTAATTGATAAAAAGACCAAAGAGCCTAAACGCATTCCTGAACCTAAATGGATCTTATTTGAAAAGTGTATGCGTGGCGATCCCACTGACAATATCTTTAGTGCATATCCAGGTGTGCGTACTAAAGGTTCTAAGAATAAAGTGGGTCTACAAGAAGCGTATGCAGACAAAGACCGCAAAGGATTTGCGTGGAACAATCTAATGTTGCAACGTTGGACCGACCACAATGGCGAAGAACATCGTGTATTGGATGATTACGAACGCAATCGTGTACTAGTAGACTTAACTGCACAACCAGATGATGTCAAGGCTGTAATTGCAGAAACTATTGCGGCAGGTAGTGTTAGTAAAAATATTCCAATGGTGGGTGCACATTTCTTAAAATTGTGCGGCAAATATGATTTGGTGCGGCTAAGTGAACAAGCATCAAGTTATAGTAGTTTTCTATCAAAAAGTTATCCTCAGTGATACAAGAAAGTAGAACTACGCAAATTATGTCATTAAAAAATCAAGGAGAATGAAAATGGCAACAAAGAAAACATCAGTTAATAAAATCAGTGACAAATTAGACAAAGTCAGCGACTCATATACTATCAATATGTATGACAATGGCTTTATGTTGGAAATCAGTGGACGCAAAGACGAAGATTGGAAAAATGCCAAGATTATGGTTCAATCAGTTGAACAACTATTCGAACTAATCAAAGAAGCTGCAGAAATGGAAAGGGATTAATCATGGCTACCTGGAACGTTAGTACATATTACAAGAAATCTTGCGAAGAAGTCGAAACATACCATCAACGAGAAGGTGACGGTATTGTAACTATTAGAAATGGTTATCGATATGGTGAGTGGATCGTGGAAACCACAGATGACAATCTGCCTGAATTCAAGTTTGTAGAAGTTACGGGTGGTGATGGTAAACGGGATAGCATTGATATGCTGGACTGCGAAGTTAACAATATTGAATATGTAGAGCTAGTCGAATTGTTTGATGGCGGCTGCTGGTATGATGTGGCTATGGCTAATCTAGACGAAGACGAAGAAGCTGAGCTAGAAGAATTTCTCGACGAGCATAGTGCATACGAGTTAGAAGAACGCGAAGAAGACAGTTGGAGTCAAGGCGATACACAATGGTGGATTTGGGGACCGATTGCAATTAAAAACGAAGCAGGTGATACAGTTCGTATCATTTGTGCAGACGATGAAGGTAATGTTGTAGACTTCAAGGAAGAAGAATAATATGGATCAGGATACCAGAATAGAAGTGCTATTGGAATTAGACGAAGAAACGCAATTTAAGCTAATGAAGTTAGCGCACGAGCAGGATATTACTCTTAATGAGTTCGTCAATTTTTTGCTTAGAAATCATATACAGGAAACAAATGAGTCAATTATTAGCTAAAAATGTAGTTAAAAATAAGTTTTGGATTGTTGAAAATCAAGGCGAGAAGATTGCCACTATCCAAGCGGTTGAAGATGGTACGTTTGTTTACGTCGATACTTCAGACAGAAAAAAGTATCCTAGTATCAAACTGCTATCAAAAGAACATAATATTGTGTTCGACAATACCGTTGTTAAAAAAGAGCGAGTGGAACAAAAAAACCATACTGTACACGGATTTCCAGTTAAACAGAAACCGTGGAATATTTTATGGGATGTACGACATCATTTCCCTATCTATACTAAAACCAGTAAAAGCAAAAGTTATTACTGTGCAGGCTATTACTTAATTAAGTTTAACAACGGATGGGTTAAAAGTAATTGCCCTAAGTACATTACCTTAAATCGTTATCCGTTCAAAGGTCCGTTTAAGTCAATGGCTCAAGCACAAGAAATGCTCAGAGAATTAGATGGAAAGTAATTTTATACTGCAATCATACATAAAGGATATAACTTTGTGTGATGATATTATCGAGTATTTTGAAGAAAATACTCAGTATCAGTATGACGGATTAATATCAGCAGCCGGCGAGTTCACTAATGTAAACAAAAAAATAAAAGATTCGACCGATTGTTTGCTTAGTCATAATCAAGATTTATATACAAAATACTGCAACGAATTACAACCCATTATTGAAAAATACGTAGAAAAATTTCCTTATAGTAATGAATATGCTCCGTGGCGATTAATAGAAGAAATTGTAGTCCAGCGATATTTGCCAGGGCAAGCATTTTATGAATGGCACACTGAACGCAGCAATTCCAAAATGCCTGCTACTACCAGACATATTGTTTTTATGACATATTTGAATGATGTGTATGACGGGGGCGGTACTGAGTTTTATCATCAAAATTTAGTAACTCCAGCAAAAAAAGGATCTACTATATTGTGGCCAGCAGATTGGACACATACCCATAGAGGCCAAGTATCGCTTACTGAAACAAAATATATCATAACTGGATGGCTTAACTATGTTGGGTAACTATTATGGAAAGTAATTTCTCCAATATGCATTTGAAAATGTTTAACGATAAAGTTAAATTAATGAATCAAAGCAACAATAAGAACTTGGTACTATCGGCTACAGAAGCACGCAGTTTGCAGGCTGAAATATACGATTTATTGAATTATTGTGCAAATTTAAGCCGGAAAACTACTACTACAGAAGAAGTAATTAGTGTAGTAATGGACGGTGGTAGTTATAAATAATCTACGCACTTTTAATGATAAATAATATATCGAAGAAACATTATGAGCAGACCTAAACCTAAAGTGTTAGCAGAACACGTCAATAAAATAAACTACAAGAGTGAGCAGATCTTGAGTAGCGAAGGGATTTGGGCTGTGTTTTATGAAGACCAACCTATCAACTTGAAGAGTCACAATATGTTGGTCAATTACCCCGGACCTAAATATAAAAAGACTAGTTTTAGTAATCCCGGGCACGCAATTAATTTGGCTAAAAAGTTAAATGCGTTATTCAAAACAGAATCATTTTCTGTGGTTCTACTTAAAAGTGGTGACAAAATCTTCCCCTAAGACTTATAGTCAAAGTCAATTAACAAAAATATTTGCAGTAACTGCCAATGTGCCAGCTGCTGATCAACTTACATTAAAGTATCGTATTTGGTTTAACCCTACCGAAGATTCTAGTCTCAGACTGACCTTGGAGGGCTATAGATTTGTTACCAAAGATGTCAAGTTACAAAGTTACACATTCGAATTGGAAGAACCTTTGACCAATCGTAACTTACTGCAATTAGAAAGATACTTTCAAAGCGTTTACTATCTTTTTAAGAATACCAAAATTGTAGTATTCGAAGAATCCGAAGCCACTATGCTAGCACTTCACAGTGGAGATTTGAAAACCTATTTGGAAAACTTGGAATTAGAAAAGTAGTACTAAAGTATTACTTTTATTTGATGCCGCTAAACCCGTTCTTTTTATCGGGTTATTGACCGAAATACCAAACTTTGCTATAATACATACATAGCAACAAAGGAGTGGTAAATGGATATTAAAGCAGTCAATCGTGAGATTATGAGCGGCAATCTAACCAATGAAGATTTAGAATCTATCATTTTAGCAATTAAATTTGCCCGTGCTCAAATTGCAACTAGAACCAAACGCTCATTAAGTATCGGAAATACTGTTGTATTCAGATCCACTAAACTTGGCACACACACTGGCCGAGTTGAAAAAATTGCTATCAAATATATCACTATTCGTACTCCGAAAGGATTGTATAAGGTTCCTGCCAATATGGTAGAAGTAGTTTAAGGAAGCATCGTGTTTGTAGTATACAAAGTCAAAACTGGTAAAACTATATCGGTCTACACCCGAGAAAGTAGTGCCAAATCTCGGGTTACAAAAAATAATCGCGAGCATTTGATGCAGTTGCTAAAAAACAACGGTGAAAGACTATTCTTTTCTTGGAATCGCAAAGACGAGTGGGCCTACTGTAGTTATACAGATTATGCTCCGATTTTTTACGAATTTCATAAGAAAAATCCAGGAATTTTTTAATCTGTTGCACAAATACAACAGACAATAATTCAAGAGTATTGTATAATACATTTTTAACGCAACAAAAAGGAGAAAGTTATGGCTAAAGATAGTATCAGCGAACACCGCACAGTGACCTCAGAAACAGGTCGTCGTGCTATTATTAAATGTTTCCAAAAACAACGTCCAGTGTTTCTTTGGGGTCCTCCCGGCATTGGTAAATCAGAAGTTGTGGCAAGTATTGCTGCAGAAATGAAAGGTGCAATGATTGACCTTCGTCTTGCACAAATGGAGCCCACAGATCTGCGCGGTATTCCATATTTTAACAAAGACCTAGGTCTTATGGATTGGGCGGCTCCCATTGATTTGCCCGATGCAGAATTTGCCAGCAAATATCCTGTCGTGGTACTTTTCTTAGATGAAATGAACTCTGCGGCACCCAGCATTCAAGCAGCTGCATATCAGTTGATTTTGAATCGTAGAATTGGTAAGTATCACCTGCCTGACAATGTGGTAGTTATTGCCGCTGGTAATAGAGAGTCGGATAAAGGTGTTACTTATCGTATGCCTGCTCCGTTGGCTAATCGTTTTGTTCACTTGGAAATGCGTCCAGATCACGCTGCCTGGGAACAATGGGCTGTGTTGAATCAAATTCACAAAGATGTTGTGGGCTATGTAGGTTTTGCCAAACAAGACTTATATGACTTTGATCCCCGTAGCTCAAGTCGTAGTTTTGCTACACCACGTTCGTGGACTTTTGTTAGTGAGTTGTTGGCAGATGACGACTGTACTGACAGTGAGTTAACTGACTTGGTAGCAGGTGCAGTTGGTGAAGGTGTTGCAGTTAAGTTTATGGCACACCGCAAGATTGCTGGACAATTGCCCAAGCCCAGTGAAATCCTTAAAGGTAAAGTACACGAGCTTAAAATCAAAGAAGTTAGTGCTATGTATTCTTTGGTTATTAGTATGTGTTATGAGCTTAAGGATGAAGCTGGTAAGAATGGCGGCAAGCCAACTACAGAATGGCACGAAATGGCCGATAACTTCTTTAAGTTTATGATGGATAATTTCACCACAGAACTTACTGTTATGGGCGCTCGTGTTGCATTGACTACTTATGCACTACCGTTTATCCCTGGTAAGCTCAAACACTTTGATGAGTTCCACAAGCGTTTCGGTAAGTACATTGTGGCGGCAAGCCAAAAGTAAAAGTTATTGGGGCAGAGAGTTTTCCTCCTCCTTTCTCTCTCGTAAGTCCTCGATTTTATTATGCAATTAAATAAATTAGATGGCAGGCATTCCGGAAAAACGTGGTTTTCACACTATGTTAATTCCTCTCCTACTTTAAGTGCCCGTGAAATTCGAATACAAGAATTCATAAATTGGAGAAACTGGTGTCAAGAAACATTTGGACCAGGTTGTGAAAGAAATTGGGCCACTAATTATCGAGTGGTACACGGTGTTGCTCCTCGATGGGGATGGATCACAGATGAGCGCATTGTAGGCACTTTCCCAAGATTATATTTGGCTACAGAAGCAGAAGTGTCGCTTTTTACACTAAAATGGGGTTGATGGTAATTCAATTCCCTGTTATAATTGTATTTTAAGGAGCAGAAATTATGGCAACTCAAACAACCAGTAACGAAAAAACTAAAAAATCCCGTATCAAAGAAACTACAGATCCCGCATTGGATCGTTTGATTCGTGAAAAATTGGTTACTGCTCGAATTGGACTTTTGCTCAGAGCACCATTCTTTGGTAACTTGGCAACTCGTTTGGAATTGATTAATGCAGACGCTTGGTGTGATACTGCTGCTACCGACGGTCGCAAGTTTTATTACAATACAGAATTTATCAATGGTCTCAAACCTAAAGAAGTAGAATTCTTATTTGGTCACGAAGTGTTGCACAATGTTTATGATCATATGGGCCGTAACGGTGATCACAGAGATCGTCGATTGTTTAATTGTGCCGCAGACTATTGTGTTAATGCAGATTTGCTTGAACAAAGAATTGGCGACAAAATTACTCCTTGCTTGTATGATCCAAAATACAAAGGTTGGAGTGCTGAAGAAGTCTATGATGACTTATACGACAAGGCAGAAAAAATCGACATCGGCGCACTAATGGACCAATTGCTAGACGAACATATGGACGGTGATGATGGAGAAGGCGAAGGTGAGGGTGACGGTGATGGTAACGATCGTCCACGTTTGAGTGCTGCAGACCGCCAGGCCGTCAGAGACGAGATTCGTGAAGCAGTATTACAAGCCGCACAGGCTACAGGGGCAAGTAACTTGCCGTCAGGTGTAAAACGCCTTATTAAGGATCTAACTGCTCCTGTTGTCGACTGGCGTGAACTGTTAGAGCAACAGATTCAAAGTACAGTTAAAGATGACTTCAGCTGGATGCGTCCCAATCGTCGCAGTTGGCATATGGATGCTATTATGCCTGGTATGAAACCCGGTACACAAATTGATGTGTGTATTGCTATTGATACTTCGGGCAGTATCGGCGAGGACGATATCAAAGCATTTATGACTGAGATCAAAGGTATTATGGAAGCATATGATGAGTATAAAATACAAGTGTGGAGTTTCGACACAAGTGTATACAATCATAAAACATATACTAGCGATACGCTAACGGACATTTTGACTTACGAACCCCAAGGTGGGGGCGGTACAGACTTTGAAGTCAATTGGGTTTATATGAAAGAAAATCAAATTGAGCCTAAGAAGTTTATTATGTTTACAGACGGATGCCCATTTGGTTCGTGGGGTGACCCAGACTACTGTGACACAGTATTTGTTATCAAAGGCAACGAGCGAGCTGAGCCACCATTTGGTGTTTGGGCAATTTATGAACAAGCAAAAGAAAAGGCCAAAGCATAATGCTTAAACACGGAGAAATCAATCCGTTAAATGTGTTTGGGTTAAGGGAGGTCGACCATCTCCCTCCCCATTTTTCTCAAGTACCGTTTAATATCAGCACTACAGAAAAACATATCAAAGACTGGATATACGAAAACTTAGAAGGTCGATTTTGGTTAGGTGACATTTATAATTCTTCCGGTAAAACAGCAGAAATGCACAAGTGTGCGGCCTTTGAAGTTCACAGTGAAGCGTCTTATTTTAGTTTATTATTAGACCAAATCAACAAGTGGGAATAAAAAATTTCGTACCTGACAAAATAGAGTAAATATTTGTACATTAATTAATGGAGTATATATAATGTCAGACGATATCCAAACAACACCAGATACAGCAGAAGCTGCACCTGCACAAACCCAAATTCAATTACCTATCAATGATATGGTAGTAGCACTTCAAGCAATTCAATTGGCTTCTCAACGTGGTGCATATCAACCAGGCGATTTTTCTAGCATTGGCGGTTCTTATGAAAGAATTTTTAACTTCTTAGTAAGCGTCGGCGCAGTTGGAGCTCCTGAAGCTACACAAGAAGCAACTGAAGAAACTGCACCAGAAACTACCTCGGATGTTCCTGTAGATGCAGCACCTGTAGCAGATAGCACAGTAGCACCACAATAAGCAATTCAAGGATAATATCATGATCAAACACGTAGGTAAACACAACAACAAAAAATGTATTCTATTATTCAGAACCGTTCCAGGCGAACCACATATGTGCTTGGTCATTTATCCTGACACACTTCCACGTCATATCCATGATGATATCATGACTGCTTTGGAATCTGAAAGCGGCCAACAAGCCAAAGAGTTCAGTGATTATTTGTTCAGAGTCACACTAAGCGATGGCAACAACGCATTGGAAACTCTACACAAAGAACAAATGATTAAGAAAGTCCCAACTAACCAAGTTATCGTTACACCAAATGTAAAGAGTACTGTTAGATTAGACGAACTTAACAGCATCCTTGACAAGATGTCTGCGGGCGAAGAAGCCGTTAAAGAAATGGCCGATTTGGACAATGCTGCCGGGATGACTGGCAAACGTAGAGTTCAAGAAGGTCGTACTCCAGGTGAAGTTCGAGTGCCTCGCGAAAGTCGCAGCCAACCTGCAGTAGTACCAAACACACCGGTTGATTTGACTGAAGTGTTAACAGATGAACAGCTAGCTCAACAAAGATTAGCACAGGCTCAAAAAATGACGGCAGATGCCAAGGCTTTACTAGCCGAAGCAGATCGTTTGCAGAAAGAAGCAACTGCACTAACTGGTACTAAAAAAGAAAATGGCACAAGAAAAACCAAAAAAACCAAAGTCGAAAAAGCTGACGCTTAATCCAAAGACAACTTGGAAAAATATTCTTAAGGACGTTGACAAACAAGAAGTACCAATACACGTATTAGAAAAACTAATGGTGTATCTTAAAGACGGAACTATTATTACTGTAGATATTAAAAAATTATTAAGCGAAGGAGCGGATCCTACAGAAGTAGAAGATCACGTACAATCCAGACTTACTGATTTAGATATGTACATCGACAACGTTGACTTTTTTGTGGATATTGATCTAGTAGAGCGTACAGTACAACCAGAGACAGATAGAATATTATCAAAATTATGATCAAGGCAATTTTTGCTGTAGATTATTGGGGTGGAATGGGCTTTAACGGTACACTACCGTGGCCCAGTCATTCCGAAGATTTACAATACTTCAAAGAACAAACACAGGGACATATAGTCATAATGGGTCGTAAGACCTGGGATGATCCCAAGATGCCTAAGCCGTTGGCCGACAGGACTACTTACGTAGTTACCAATAGGCCTTTATTTGGTCACGGTGTAAAAACAATTCGAGGTGACATAGCTGAACGTGTTAAAAATATACAAGCAGAAAATCCCACCAAGACTGTTTGGATTATAGGTGGGCCAGATATTTTAATGGCCACAAAAGATATTGTGCAAGAAGCACATATTACGCATTTCAAAACTCAATGTAGAGTAGATGTTCAAATTGACTTGAGAAAGTATTTGAGCTTATTCAGAGCAACAGGTGCAGCTCCTAGTACTGATAGGAAGTGTAACTGGACTACTTACAAAAACATCAATCCTTTTAATTCATATTAAATTATGCAACAATATTTAACTGCGCTAGAGCAAGTATTAACCCAAGGCACGACTAAATCGGATAGAACCGGAACAGGAACTATTAGTTTATTCGGTATGCAACAACGCTATGATCTCAGTCAAAGCTTTCCTGCAGTTACTACTAAAAAACTAGCGTGGCGTAGTGTTGTATCAGAGTTGTTGTGGTTTATTGAAGGTTCAGGGGACGAACGACGCCTACGGGAAATCTTACACGGGGATAGAAACTCAGTGAAAGACACCATCTGGACTGCCAATGCCACAGCACCATATTGGCAACCTCGAGCCAATTATGATGGAGACTTAGGTCGTATATACGGAGTACAGTGGAGGCACTGGAGGAAATATACAGAACAAAAAGATATGGGCCCTGCTCATTTAGGAGGTACCCGTGTTGCCGCAGATCGTTATGAAATAGATCAACTTGTACAGTTAATCGAAGGAATTAAAAGCGATCCCAACGGACGCAGACATATATTAAGTGCGTGGAATCCTGGAGAGTTAGATCAAATGGCATTACCTCCTTGCCACGTATTTGCGCAGTTCTCTGTTACAGATGGCCGACTAAGTTGCCAAATGTATCAAAGAAGTTGTGATATGGTTTTAGGTGTACCTTTCAATATTGCCAGCTATTCCTTGCTTACGCATCTGATAGCTCAAGTGTGCGAATTACAGGTAGGAGAGTTCGTTCACGTACTAGGCGACGCACACATATACCTAAACCATGTAGATCAGGCAAAAGAACAATTGAAGCGTGAACCCTTGCCTGCGCCACAACTTTGGTTAAATCCTGATATTACTGATATCGATAAGTTTACTATGAGTGATATCCGACTGGATAATTATCAATCTCACAGTGCAATACACGCACCAATGGCAGTATGACAAAATTAGTTGTGCACAGTTTTACTATGTCTGACTGTGAAGATCCTGAGATTTATGCTGCTGAGCCAGTTTGGCAATGGCAACAAACTGATGCAGGTCGATGGATTATGGAAAATAGTCGACCCGATCCCCAATGGACTGTAAGTCTCGACCATAGAACATATGGGTATCGAGTACATATTACTGCTAATTTAGAGCCCGATCTTGCTACTTACTGGGCCCTAAAGTGGGGAAATACTAGTAAGAATTAACCGCCACGTCCCGCAGCACGTTTTGTCGGTCTATTCATTTGTACTTGTGGTTTGAATTTTGCAGCCTGTACTGCTGATGTTTTTGAACCTGGAACTTTTGGTTGCGCTGCAGCTGCTTTGGCTGCATTGGCCATATTAATAAATGGATTAGTTGATTTTTTCTGTTCAGTCATTTTAGAATCTCCTTAAAAAATTCCTTGCCAAGTAGTTGAATTAGTTTTTGTACTTATGTTAGCAGGTCTCCAAGTAGTTGCATCTGTTTTAACATATACTGCAGTAACATTAGCCCACGTAGTTGCATCTGTTTTGACACGTATATTAGAACCAGTGGAAACAACATTACCGCTACTACCTATTGCATTGGAATATATATTATACACTAAATCACTGTAAGGTGCACCCAATCCGGTTACCGGATCCCATCCTACAGTAGATGCATAACCAATAATACTTACATTTGTATCATTGTTACCTGTTGTAATATCGTAGAAAGCAGTGGTATTACCGTAAAATAACGGTCCCAATGGTTGTGTTGGTCGTTTGCCTGTTAATGCTACATAACGTGCTATCATACCAGCCATCATTGGTGCGGCTGCACTGGTACCACCAAATCCGCCGATAGAACCATTCATATACAATCCATAGGCATTCATGGGACCAGCTATGTCAGGCACACCTCTGTATGTTAGTGAAGTAGGACTACCTGTTGTATTTGTAGATGCTTGATAAGTTCTATAAGTAAGACCTGACTGCCAACTTGGCACTGGTACATAAGTACTCAATCCACCACCACCGCCCCAAGTAGTTGGAAATCCAGGATCAACTGCATGAGATTCTGGTACTTCACTTGCACGTACATTTCCTGTACCAAAAGATAAATGCGTTCCGCCTACACTTATTATGTTAGGGCTTGAGCCAGGGTATTGCACTTCTGTTAAAGGAGTACCGGTAGTTGGCTCCGATCCGTTGTCGCCTGATGCTACAACAACGGTTATGCCTTTTGCGGCTGCGTTGGCAAAAGTATTAGCAAGAAAATCACCTAAATAATATGAAGTCCCGCTTTGAACTAACTTTTCAGCATACCCCCAACTAATACTAATAACATCAACATTATCGTCGATCGCTCTTTGGACTGCATTTGCAAATCCTGTTGGATGCGCAGCATTATAACTTGCTGCATATACTGGATCTGCAAATAAACTTGGAAGAATTCCGCCTGATATATAAATTGAAATATTAGCTGATGGAACTAATCCTGCCACGCAATATAAATCTAAAGTATTTTCTCCGCTGCCGTTATCTGATGGATTAAAAACACCAGATGCTCCATCGAGTAAAACTTTTCGTATGGTAGGAGCAGTCAAGCCTATGTCCGATAACGAACTATTAAGATCACTTTGTAAAAATCCACCACCCAAACTAATAACACCAACTTTTACACCAGCGCCATTGCTAGCTGGCATATTATACGCAGTTGAGATCTGCGGAGGGGTCATCCCTGCATCTGCAACGTGAGTATAGTTGGGATCAGTGCCGTATACAGTTAAGTAAGAATTTACATTGGCTTGGATTGATTGAATGGTATCACTCATTTTTAACTATATTTAATCCAAATATCGCCAATAGCACCTTGCCCCGATGATGGTGCTGAACTACTTACAAATATGTTTCTAGTTTGGCTAGAAGTTACTACTGCATTTCCGCCGATATTAGCTTGAGTAGCAGTAACTGTACCAGTTATACTAATTCCGCCTGTACCAGTGATATTGTGGTTGTTCAAACTTAAACTGCCGCCCAATGAAGGATTGGTATCTTGTGAAACTGATGTTATGCCGGACCCACCGCCGCCACCTGACGCTGTAATCCATTGTATTCCAGTTCCTGTAGAAGATAGTACTTGTCCACTTGTGCCAAGCGAATAATTGTTATCGATTATGCCTCTATTATTAAATATTGCAATATTACCATATACTGACAGATTTCCAAATACTGACGCATCCCCAAAAGAAGTGACAGTAAGACCGCTTATGCCACCATAGACTTGTACGTTACCAGTACCACCAATACTATGATTAAATAAATTCAGATTCCCGCCAAGTCTTGGACACGTATCACAATGTAATCCTGATATCCCAGAACCACCTGATGCCGTAGTCCACTGGACTCCAGTGCCTGTAGAAGATAGTACTTGTCCACTTGTGCCATATGAGAAACTATTATCTCTTATTCCGCCGCCGATACCTAAGTTACCGCCAAATTGACCACCGCCCACTACTGATAATGCAACAGGTGCACTACTTAAAATAGTAGTTGCATTAGCTATATAACCGCCTGAGAATGAGCCGCCACCGCTTGGGCCTGACGGTCCTTGCGGTCCTTGTGGTCCTTGTGCCCCAGACCCACCGCCGCCAGAAGAGCAAGACCATTGCACTCCGGTACCTGTAGAAGTTAATACTTGTCCACTTGTACCATAATTACTACCTGCTTTGAGTGCGCCAGATACTTGTAGGTTTCCGCTAACACCAATATTACCAACAACACTTAATCCTAGTGCTGCGCCAGATATAATAGTAATGGCAGATGTTACAATTCCGCCATTAAAAGTAGGACCGCTTGGTCCGCTTGGTCCTTGTGGTCCAGATACTCCCGATGGTCCGCTTGGTCCTTGTGGGCCAGACGCACCCGATGGTCCGCTTGGTCCTTGTGGTCCAGATACGCCTGATGGTCCGCTTGGTCCTTGTGGACCAGATGCACCCGATGGTCCGCTTGGGCCGGACGCACCCGATGGTCCTTGCGGTCCTCTAAGTCCAGTAGGACCTTGTGCGCCTTGCGGGCCTTGTGTTCCTGATATTGCGTGACCGCCCGCCGTGGTTCCGTCACCCATATAGAGTGTATAAGTGTCTGTCGCCCAGACCGGTTCACCTAACGCAGGGGTTACGTTAGCTATTTGTGAAGCAGTGCCTTTTCTAAATTTTAATGCCATTGCTGTATTCTCGAGTATATTTTATATTTATATGTTTCCAAAATCAATATCAACAGGATTTGAGCTATTGATATCTCCAAAATCTAAATCACTACCGCCAAGGCTAACAGTTCCGGTGGCAGGTGTAGTCCATTGGACTCCTGTACCCGTAGAAGTTAATACTTGTCCGCTTGTGCCGTACCCGCCGCCGGCATTGATTGCTCCAGATATTTGTAAATTTCCGCTAACACCAACATTACCAACAACACTCAATCCCAATGTTGCGCCGGTTATAAGTGTAATAGGGTTAGTTACATACCCGCCATTGAAACTACTGCCGCCGCCTGACGGTGTAGTCCATTGGACTCCTGTGCCCGTAGAAGTTAATACTTGTCCGTTTGCACCTATAGAACCGTTTGCTGACAAACTACCGCTCAATGTTAAAGAACTACCAATTGTAGCATTGGTATTAACTATCAATACATTTGTTGCAGTATTACCAGTAAATTGTGCAGTAGATGCAGTAATGGTACCATTTGTACTAATTGCAAATACTGTTTGACTGTTAGCAGCATTTACACCCCTAACATAGTATCCTACAGGAGAAGAGTCTGAGGATCTTTGTAAAAATAGTGTATCGTATCCAGGCTGATTACCAAATTGTCTTAGTCCAACCGGTGTATTTTGTACTGGAGAAGTTGCTCCCACACGTACACCTTGATAATTTATGTTAGCAAGACTTAGATCTAATCCATAATCTACAGTAACACCTGAAGTGGTATTGGCTGCTTTTATTAGTGTAGAACCAGTTTGTCCGCCCACTCCGTCGAACCACATACCGTGCTTCCAACGATTCGACGTCGAAGTAGATCCAGCTAAAAATGCTGCACTAGGAGCTGCAGAACCGCCGGACATCATATCAACACCTAAATTATGTCCTACTGTTCTAGGATCAGGAGCATTGACAGTAGAATTCATATCTCCTTCTAATACCCAAGATGTTGCACCGTTCGCAGAATCGACAATAGGATTCATACTCCATACTCTTGTATGGGTAGAATCGCCTACCATATATGAGTAAACACCTACTAGATCGCCTGCATTTGGATTACCAACCCACCCTGTTTCTTGCCCGGTTACCGGATTGCCGACTCTTAATACTGCTCCACCAACTTGTGCACCTGCAGAATTTCTATGGGTTACAATTTCTGCACCATCTTCAAATCTATTACCGTTGCCTAGATTATATTGATCTACACTACTGCCAAAATTACAAGCAACTAATGACAATGGAAATGCCTGATTGTAATTGTTAATTGCAGGTCTTGATGATGTAGGAGTATATCCACCGATTGTAGTGGCAAACCCTGTTCCTATTATTGCTATTGGAAATGCGTAAGAGTCGACTGATGCTTGCAAAAACAACAGACTTGTTGCGTATGCATTTGCCAAATGATGGAAATCGCATCCAGTAATAGTTGCAGAAATACCTGGTCTATTTACAGTTTGATCTACCCATAACGCTGCTATTCCGCCATTACCTTCAAAGTAAATACCGTGAAGTGCAAAACCAACTCCAGATCCTGCTGCACCATTGCCGCCGGAATTACTAATTCTCAATCCCCAACCAGCACCAAGACTTGTTGGAGGACCATTGCCTTCAATACTGCCGCCGATAAAATTAAATGTACCGGCACCGGTTACCCATCCGCCATAAGTAAGATTATTTGAAACTGTACAAGAATTAAACTCTATAGCATTTGATTCAGCCACTGCAGTGCCAGATACAGTTGAGGGAGAAATATTAAATCCCATTTGATTAAATGATATAATATTGCGGTCAAATTTGGAACTTATTAAGTTTGTTCCGACAATAGCTTGATTCCAACTTATAAATTCACAATCTCGAACAGATACTGACCATAAGCTCTTTAGGACCAAACCAGCACCGGTACTTGGTATTGAGCCAGTACTTGCGCCCCCGCCCGACAAAGTTAATCCAGATATAACAACACCAACGCCAAAATCTGTAGAAGAGCTAGGGAAAACATTTAGACCAGTGGCAGTTCGAGTCGCTTGATAAATCGTAGACGCTCCTGGGCCTTCACCTAACAAGTGAACTCTGACCCCGTGTGCTGGAGTAGCTCCGCCATAATACCCTAATGAAGGGACTATTAAATTTAATGCACTGGTTATCTTGTATGTGCCTGCAGGAAAAAATACTGTTCCGCCAGTTACTTGTGCAGCATTAATTGCACTTTGAATGGCAAGAGTATCATCGGTGGTCCCGTTGCCTGCTGCACCATAACTTTTTACACTATAGACATATGAAGACGGCCCAGGTGATCCTTGCGGTCCTTGTGGACCTTGTGGCCCAGTTGTTCCTGCTAGACCAGATGGGCCTGACGGACCTGTAGGACCTGTGCCACCTGGACCTTGTGGTCCTCTGAGTCCGCTTGGACCTTGTGGACCTTGTGGCCCAGATAAACCAGCTGGACCTTGCGGTCCTTTAAGTCCACTGGGTCCAGTTGGTCCAGTTGGGCCTTGAGCACCAGTTGGGCCTTGAGCACCTTGTATACCGGTCCCGTCTGGGCCAGTATTACCGCCGGTATTACCAGTTGTGTGCCAGCTTCCACTGTAATACACATTAAGTTGTTTTGTGCTACTGTTAAACCAAATTTGCCCAGTTAATGGATTGGCTGGTGCAGCATTACTACTAAAATTTTCTAATAGATGAATAAAATTTTCATCAATAATAGAACCAAAATCACCTGTGTAATTTTGTCCTATCATTGGCAAAGTAGTTGCAGTAGTATTGATAGTACCGTTTGCAACTACAGTCAATACTGATCCATTTGCTAATTTTAGTGTATATGCCATAGTAAGATATTAAGGGCTCGTAGGCCAAGTTATGTTATTTGGAAATCCTGCTTGTTGCGGAATATCACGAAGTGCTTGACGATAGGCAGCCCATTTAGTTTTTATAGCTTCTGGCACATCACCTGCTTGTGTCCAATCTGTTTGTGATATCAATTGATTACGTTTAGATCTAGCTTTTGCTGCCAATGCATCGTTGCTAACAATTACTGGACTTAAACTAACGACTCCATTGGCTACTACAATAGCATTGCCATATGTTGCCATACCAACTAGTAATTCTAGATGGAGTTCGTCGGATATTGCTATAGTATCGTTGGGGATTGGATTGATATAGTTAATATCACTACTATAAAATCCTTTAGTTGATGGAGAGTATGAAATTGTCACAATTGTTCCTTAAATTAATAGCCGATAACTAGCCAAGATGCCAAACCTTTAGTACCGGTGGTATTTATAGTACACCCTGTGCCAGTGAAATTATTGAAGTAAAACGGGCCTTGCCCTACTCCGCCAGGTCCTGCGTACGGGCTTACTAGCCCAGATACAATTATATTAAATGCAACAGGAAAAGTAACTGTTTCATTTTGTGGGCCATCTGCATCAGTGTTAATATTTCCCCACTGGATTAAAAGACCGTTATTTAACCGCCAATAACCATGGCTAGTGGTACCAACATACGTTCCTTGGGGACCAGGAGGGCCGCTTGGGCCAGATGGTCCGGCTACTGTGCTAGCTGCACCCGAAGGACCTGAAGGGCCTTGTGGGCCTTGTGGGCCTTGTGGACCACTTCCGCCAGGCCCGCCGCCACCTCCTGTGGATACATTAGCCCAAGTAACACCTGTGCCTGTACTAGTCAGCGCATAGCCAGACGGGCCTAATCTACCGCCGGCTACTACTCCACCATTCAGTATCACTGGACTACTGAAAGTGGCGTTTGCTGAAAAAGTATTTTGATGTGTGAATGTGTTTGTTTGATCAACTCTTGCATACTGACTTGGTGCAACATTGCCAAATAAGTCTGCATCACTTGCACGAGTAACTGTGCCATAAAAAGAAGAACCAGGTAATACACCTGGATCAATTAAATTAATACCAGGTTTAATGGTTGAAAAACCTGAAATAGGAGTTGCTGGAGTATACACATTTGGTGTACCGCTAAAAATAGCAACCAATTGATTACCAACAAATAATTCTACTGCAGTATGGCTAACTGGAGGAACTTGTGTATCTACGATGGTAGTTACAATTGTACCGCTTGTTCCGTTTGTAGTAGTAAATGCTGGGCCTACTAGAACCCACGAAGAACCATTCCATACATTAAGTTGATTGTTAACAGTATCCCACCACGCATTTCCAGTTACAGGATTCAATGGTTGGCTACTACTGCTGGTAGTACTGCCCAATGTTTTGAAGTGTACACCATCTGTACAAACATTAAGATTATTATTAATATTATCCCACCACAATTGTCCCGCCAAAGCTGGAGCTGGTTGTGTGCTTGCACTGCTGTTTTCTAGTAAGTGAACTAGATTGTCGTTAAGAAATTGTCCGTAACCGGAAAAGTTTTTACCAATCAGTACTAAACTGGTAGAAGTGTTATCAACTGTACCATCTGCTATAGTAGATAGTGTTGTGCCATCGGTTAAATTTATTGTATACGACATTGTTTTAGTCCATTTTGTTTATTTATTGAGTTACACATTACAAATTACTGCTCAAGTTGGTCAGTGTTTGGATTCTGATTGTGTAATCTACTTGTATTAATCTGTTCAATGCTTTTTGCACTGGATGAAAAACCACGTGTGACAACAATCTGCCACTACTGCTGATCAACCCTAATTCGTCAAATACATAAGTGCCTTGCATTGTACTGCTGTTATCAAATGCCGATTGCCCTGTTGGTTCTGCATAATCTAAATAACAACTGATAAACAAATCAGTATAAATTAAACCAGGGGTATGTCGAACTTGTATGTAATTTCTTGCAGGATCTGTGTTTAACGCACTGGTATTATCAACTACTTTTTGGTAAGTTTGATTGTATAATGTAGCAGTTTGCCCAAATGTATTAGTGGGCAAGTAAGTAATAATACCAGTACCGTCTACTGCAGTGGCTCCATTACCAAAAGCCATATTTGTAATAATGCCCAATCCTTTATTGGCCAAGCTCTGAGCAAGAGCTTCACTCATATTTTCATAATGAATAGCATTATCTTTATCAATAAAAACCTCACCTGTAGAGGGATCAGTGATTTTAATGTGCCCTTGAATTATTGTATTTGTTTTATCTAGCATAGTTTATCCGTTTGTCTCTACTAGAACTTCACCTGATTCAGGATCACTGATCTTTACGAATCCTCGTACATATATACCAGTAGACTCATTTGGACGAGTAGATTCGTTCGTTGTCTGCTGGTTTTGGGTGTTAGGTTGTTCTTTGTTTGATTCCATCTTTTATTTATCAGGGTTTTAAGGTGTTTTACAGAACCACTGCTGGTATCATTCTGGCACCAGTACCAGCATCAGTTACTAAACTTTTAGCAAATACACTATTGGCCATATCAATAGTAAAACTAAGAGCCAATGTGTTATATGTTTGGAGACTTTTCGCTAGTCCTGAATTATCCGCTACTACCAATAAATCGCCTTGATTGACTGGTCCCATAACCATTATAGTTGTACGGCCTTTTAATACCACTGTGGCTTGTGTGCCTGCACTAGATGCAATCACACCGGCAACTGAAGTATCACCAAATAAACTGCTGGTAGTAACTTCGTTAGCTCCGCCGTAGACCACAACTGTGCCAGCTGGGTAATTTGCATCTGCTAAAAATGTATCTGTATATGCCATTGATTTTCCTAGGTTATAGTGTATTTATTTTAATTATCTTTGATGAATTCGGCTTGTATTTGTGTGCTTTCAAACAATCCTGTGCCATCCGTTGGAGTTATTCCGTAATTGGTATTCAACCAAAGTTTACTTTGCTGATAAGTATGACCTTCTGCTAAAGTATAAGTTTTGCCTGCAGTAGTCGTAACAGTATTGTTGGCCACTGGAGTATAAGAAGTGTGAGCACTTTGCGGGACTACTTGGAATACACTGCCGTCAATCATTCTCGAACCAGCTAAATGTACATTTGCGCCAGTGCCTGCAGTTGCTCTTCGAATATTACTGAGCGTATTTGTGGAATTATCCACAGTCCAGTAGGTTATTCTTTCACCGTTAATGAACACTACGCCAGGTCTAAGTCCTTGCGATCCCACTGATGGAATTGGCAGTCTAGTAACATCGTCTACTTGAATAACTGTGTCCAGTAATCCTAAATCTGCAGTTAAATTGGCTGTGCTATTGGTTTTTGGTATTCTCAAATACTGATATTCATCATTCATTGATTTGAATATTCTGTAATCAAAAGTAACAAAACTTGCAGCAGTCATTACAACTGTAGCGTTTGCTGGGCTAGTATTAGCTCCTAATATTACAACAGTCGGTGCTGTATGATAGATAACTGTTGGATCGTCTGGCGTAATACTGATAATACTACCGTTTCCGTCAAACGTTGCAGTTGCATTGTTTGTTATAACTGTAGTAGTTGAAATCTCATCACTGGAAAGATCAGTTTCGTCGGATGTTATTGTGTTACCACCAAATGGGAATAGTATTCTAGTATCATCTGCAGTAAGGTTAGCGGTATAGGTATTTTCTAACAATACTCTTACATTTCCGTATCCCAATCCAGGATCGTTAATGATAATAGAAGTAATAACAAAGCTAGTGGCAATACCGTCACCGTTACTGGCAATGGTACTAATTCTCATATCCAACGTATCATATACCCTGCCTGGTATTAGTTCTTCCGGAGCGTGACTGCTATATGTATCAACATATCCACCGCCGTCAACAATAACATCGTCAGGTCTATAGCCTAATGAAGAATCAGTATATTTTGACTCTATTACTGAATCTAACAACGAATCGCTGATGCTAACTGTACCGTCAGGATTTAATATCAGTCCATCAAATGATGAAATATCAAATCCGCCTTGTCCAAAACCGCCGTTATCTGTATACAAAGGTCCTTCTACTATAACACCAGGATAATCTATCCCGGATTGTAGTAAACTGTAATCCAAACCTGGCATACCTAAAGTAGGCTGATAAAATGCACGTATTCTATCATTTGCAGGTGCAGTAATTTTTTCTATTATATAATTCTGGTCTGTGGTCAATGACGCACTGTCTGCAAAGAAACCTACATCAGTTGTTAAATCAAACTCAGACAGTGTTGTATCCAATGGTAATGCAACTGTGTTATAATTGTCTGCAGTAATAGTCAGGGCTCTTACGCCAGGTGTAACCAGTTGTGTGGCATCTGCTGTAATTGTTTTATTACCTGCTTTAACATTGATGTTATCAGCAGTTAATCTTGTTCCTGTTAGCGGTGCCGCACCATAATTGATTCTATCATAGACTAGTGTAGCTTTGAGCTTACGTGTAGTATTGTTGACCAAATGAGCCAACAAACGTGCTTCTGTTACAGCAGGGCCAGATCCTGAAGTACCAAACCCACCACCACCAAATATACTGGTGTTTATACCAATTATTGGTTGTGTAGTATAATGCGACCCAGGATAAGTTACTACTATAGAAACAATAGAACCATTATGCATAATAGGTATAGCTGTGGCATCATCGCCTATTGCACTTCCAGTGATAGTAATGATAGGTGGCGTAGGATAATCTTTTCCACCATCGATAACTTCAATTGATCCAACTGAATATGTATAAGAAGTGATCCAGTCTTGATATGTTAAATTATTTTGTAATTGATTTATATCTTGTCCAAACTCACCGCTTGGACTACGATATTTTTGAAACACCGTATCATAGTAAGCTGGTAAATCATAATCAGTAACGTACCCCATAACATTATCAATTGCAGTATAATCCAATGTGTATTCACGTATGGTGGTATGATAAGGTTTAACTTCCTCTATGTACTGCTGATAGTAGTCTTGATTTTCATTACGATAAATTGGAGTCTGATTCAGATTTCTAATAGTATGCAATACATTTACAAAACTAGTTTTGAATACCCAATCAACAGACTTTTGTTCTTTTAATGCATAATAAATTAAGCTGAAGAACATACTAACAAAATCACTATCCATTGTATTGATAAAGATATCGTCTCGTAAGGCTGTAAATATATTTCTAATTTCAATTGATGGGTTTTGATCGAAGCCACGAGTATCAAAATTATCGTTATCAAACCCCATTCCGTTGCCTTCTAAATCGTAAAGATTAGAAGTTAACTGTATGGTTCCATTTTGTAAACCGATTGGTAAAACAACATTAGGAAATACCTGTATGAGACTCCATTGCCCTTGACCGTTGTTTAGAATTTTAACAATATCACCAGTAACCAATGATAGTGTACTTAAATCTGCAGGTTGGCCGATTGTATATGTAGGCTTTGTACTACGGTCAAATCCTGTAGCATACCAATCTACAAATTCCCAGTAATCAGCAGTATTATAAGTTTGAGTTCTTGTTAATTGCCAAGTGTTGTTTCTTCGTTTAGTATAAATGGTCCAATGATTGTTTGCTGAACTATCGTTTTCAACTAAAACTGTGTAACCGGCTGGATATATAGCAATGTCTACATATCCCAATGTTTCTAAGTTAGGTACAGATGTATTGTAAAGACCAAGTCCCACATTAGGTATAGGTTCCCCTGCACTTAAATTAGCAAGATTAAAACCTTTACTAATTGTATTCTTTATTAGTATACTATTGATATAATCAACCATCTCGTGGACAGCTTGATTTTTATCAATGAACATACTTTGACGAGGACGAATTCCAATTCCGTAACGTGTTTGTACCGGCAACAAAGGATCTGGAACTTGATTACCAAATGCATCTATTCCGCTAACACTATCAACTAGTTTGTTATAGATCGCAGTGGGGATATCATCTGCACGACTATTTGTTTCACTTAATAATACAAATTCACTGTGAATAATATTATCAGCATCAGTACGAGTAGAATAATCTATGTGGAGTATGGTATCTTTACCTGTTGCCGTACCTGCTAAATTATAAATTGCAATACTATCATTTCTGATTGCAGCAAAATACTCGACCCCACTATTTTTAGGATCTTTTATATAACTTGCAATTGCTGATACCGGAGCAGTTCTGTTCTTTAATTTTACGTCAACTGTAGACTTATCTTTGACCCAATAGTAGTATTTTACAATAGTCTGATTTGTTTCAGGATCTACATAATTTACTGTACTGTATGCACTATTGTCTGGATATTTTGGTGTCCCGTCTCCACCAGTGGCTACATATTGGCTTGGTGGATACATACTTTCTACCCACTCGTATACATCAATACTGCTGCCAGGGAATGTTCCTCCCCAGTTTGTAGTGCGATATTGTATACTGCCTTGTTCGTAGTTCAAGAATCGTACTGTGCTAAGATCCCACCAAACTTTTCCAACTTCGTTGCTGTCCCAGTGGAACGCAGAGTCTAAAGTAACTGTACCGTTTGTTCCGTGATTGTAAACACCGGGATCGTGTGCCACTTTATAACTGATATCTTGTTCAGCTATTCCCAATATTTTACCTTTTGCAGGATCAATATAATCTAGGGTATGTGTAATTGTTTGTGATTTATCACTGTAGACAAATGCTTTTACAATAGAATTAATATCAACTTCAGGTTCTTCGGCGGTATAAACGTCCCACCCCAATAGTCCTGCAGGATTACTAAATTGATAAATTCTTCCAGCTGCGGTACCATATGTATTATCAAAATTAGATCCAATAATCATTTCAGTGGAATTAAAATCTATCGCACTACCAAAATTAACATAAGGTTGCAATGATGGGTTAATTCCGGAACTGTAGGGATTAATCTGTTGAACAAATGCAAATACTCCAGGATCAGCAATATCATTTTTACTGTTTGCCAAATAGCTAAACATCCAAACCCCGCCGGAAATCACTTCATCAACAAACACCATTGATCCAGAATCAAAAGTAGTGGCTATATGGTCCGTATCAAATATAGTAACTTCGCTTGTTATAGCAGCAGTACTAGATACTGCCAATACATTATTTGATGGATTAATTTTTACATTTTGTCCAAACAAGTCGTATGCATTGTTAGTCGGATTATTGATAATTTCAACTTGAACAAATACATCTAGTCCCAAATCCTGGATACTATTTCCCATTCCAGGTAAGATTCTTATTTTGTTTGAATCTGCAGTTGCAGTTGTTGTCAATTGCAAATAACCGTTGACATTAGCCGCTGACAATCCAGGGATAAAGTGATTATTAATTGCAGTTACTGTGCTATCTAAATCGCTGTAGATGAATATAATTTCAAAGTCGTTGATTCTAATACTATTACCAGGAGTAACGGTTGGGTTTTGTACTTTACCAGTAATGGTTCCGTATACTCTTGCTTGGTTTACATATCTATAGACTTGACCAGCATAGTATCTATTTGTATTTGCGTGTGGTGCTCCTGCATATACAGTACTGTCAGTTGCATCAATGTCAACACTGAATCCCAACTGTGCTTTTGTTCCGGCTGGATTGCTAAATCGTTTTAGTAATTTGAATTGATTTGTTTCTATTGTAACAATACTATTTTGTGGGGGAGCAACTGTAAATTCAAATTCACTGTGATGTGTAGGATAACCGCTAACACTATAAATGGTATAATCAGTACCGTAAGTTTGCAAAATATCATTTACATAAACTCTATCTGTGTAAACTAACTCACGGGGGCTACTGAATTTAGTTTCTATTCCGTTACCTAAGAATTGTTCCACAGTTCTGTCGTATATACTAACACTACCTGCTTCGCCATTATCAGTGGGTGCACCTACTGCAATTTGTCTGCCATCGGTAGTTGTTGCAATACTGTAGCCAAAATTATTGTCACCGTTGTTATAAAATATTTTATCTTTCAACTGGTAACCAGGTTGTTGACGAACAATCAGTGTACCGGCAGGCACAGGATTGACAAAAGTTAATGTAGTACCCGATACTGTAAAACCAGTGCCGTATACTAATGTATATGATTCTAAAGAAGTAATTACTGTTGCAGTTAAAAATTCAGGTCCTGCAATTGTAAAATCAGTAATCATATACTGTGTGTCTGATCCTGTTGTAGCAGAGAATGTCTGACTACTTGATGTTAAATTAGAGAACCATTGGTACGCATAAACTGCTTTTTCTCCAGGTGCGCCTACATACATCCAATGTGCATCTTCACTGATTGCAACACTAGTACCAAATTCTGATGAATTTGTAGTCGTTGGTCCTAAAATTTGTTGTTGAGTAATAACGCCCAAGAAGTTTTTAGTATAAACATACACATAGCCTGACCCGTCGGAACTGCCAGGAGCTCCAGTTACAATATGATTGGAACCTAATGCAAGACTTGTGCCCATACCGGCAGTATTTTGTGCAGATCCAATGATTGTAGAGTTTTCTGCTAATTTTCCAGTAGTAGTTGAATAAGCATACAAGTATTCAACTAGTGCACCTGTTCCATTGGCATATCCAGGAGCACCAACTATTGCTAATTTATTATCTGCACTAAGTTTTACACTTGTACCAAAATTGGCGCCAGCATATGGGCTTTCAGTTGCAAAGCTTAAAATTGGTTGCCAAGGATCTGTTTTGTTGTATACTGCCCAATTGTTATTTGCAGTATTGTCATTGATCCATACTTTACTGTTAGCAGTCCACCCGTTAACTGGAGTATAAGAAATAACATCACTGGGCTCATTAAAACGTAAACTTACCAATTTATGTAGGCCATCTGACTCTGTGGTTCCACTAAAGCCAGTTAGATCTCCGTTGTACTTAACTACAAAACTTGTCAGTGATTCTACTCTTTCAATTTTATAAAATCCGTCAAATTGACTGCTGTTGGATACTAAAACTGTGTCGTTTTCTTTGAGTCCGTGATAGCCGTCAGTTTTCATTAGTACACGGCCATTTAGTGCATTGGTAATTTTAACTACATTTGTGGTAGACTCATTTACTCTATATACATTCCAATCTTTGGTATAATCAACCGCACACCATATAATATTACCTGCACCAATTTCTTCTACTTTTCCGCTTAGTGTAGAAGTGTCTGTTAAATCAAATATTGTGTAATCTACATCATCTAAATTAACAAATCCAGCAGTTTGAATATCATTTGTATAATCGCTATCTGTGGTTCTTGTCAAGAAGAACGGACTTGTCCATACTTTATCAGTGGCAGAAGTTTTATGTACTCCTGTTCCACTGGTGTATAAATTTGCATATACCACTGTTGCATTATCAACAACCTGTAAACTTGTGGGATTGTTTAATGTATAGTTTTCGTCTAATACTATCTCAACATACTGATTGGTTTCTAAACTACCATAACTGCCCAATCTAAATGCCCATTCTTCATTGACTGCAATACTGTTGGATTCTTGTGAATTGAAACTTACATCAGCCAATGCGTTAATGGCATTGTGTGTGCCTTTTTCTTTAATAAATCCTTGATAGAATTTTACTTGAGTAGTATCATCTAAACCTAGTTCTGTCAAGTAACTGCGATTTCTATAGCCTATTAATCCCAATGCATATTGTGCAAAATCACTTTGCAGATTTACGTGGTCGGTATCATAAAAATGACGACCCATACTTGCATTTGTGGCAAAGTTATTCATTAGTCCGGTATTCATACGATTCTTATCGTATGGTAACCAGTCTGCAAAAGTAAATGTTGATGTGGCAGGAATATCCTTACTAGCGGTATAATAGAAATTCTTGTACTGTACAAGATCGCCTTTAAGGTAATCGTTTCCAGCAGCCCAAAGTTGCACAACATCATTGTTGTATACAAATCCCTGCGGATTTAATATTCCAGTCCAACCATTGGTTTTACTGCCGACTAATTTTAATCTAAACTGTCGTTGGCCTAACGCAGGATCATATATCAAATCATTGAACTGTGTTTTATTGTTTAATATAATTGCGTGCTCGTATTGAACAACACTCAAGTCTAAAAATGCTATCATATCAGCACTCTTAGAATTAGTAGCCAAAACAAACAAGTTATCATCTCTGACAACCTTATAAGAGTCTGGATCTAAAGTAATGAAATTTTGATTCATTATCTTGTTGCCGTAAAAACTATTAGAGATTTTATCAACTACTCCATCTGCACGACCAAACTCAACTCTATCTGCAAATGGACTTAATACTATTAAACTACCCACTGCCCAGTTTTGTTGCACCCAGAATAATAATTCATTTACACTTAGTGCCCAATTTCTAATTTGCTCGAGGTCTGTGTCAAAGTAATTGAATCTAAATCCCTGCAATGTTAAAAATTGTTCGTAACCTGATAAGAATCCTACCAACTGTTGAACAGTGGAAAATGTTGTGCCGTATGGTACTGCTATTTTGTAGTTGGTGAATTCAGTGTAGTAAGCAGCTGATTCTTTTAGTACTGATATTTCATAACTGTTGCCAGTTGTATTAGGTATAACAACAGTAAAATAAGGATTGAATGTGTCATACCCCGTGACTTTGAATCCGTCTGATGTTTTTTCAACACTAACTGCACTATATCTAGGATTGCCTATAGGAGTAGATTTGTTCAATACTAAAGAATAATCTTCTTCAGGAATAATAACACTATCACTAATTGAATTAGGACTATTTTGTTCTGCTAGTATTTTTAGGAATTGTTTTCCGCTAAATCCTGCCATTCTGTAGCTCAATTGTACAGTATAATTTTGTGCATATCGTTGCAAAGTGGCAGACGACAGTATGCCTAAATGTGTTTGATAATCTGCAATCCAATTTAGATATCCTGCAGCACGAGTAACATTGCCTGACAAATCTGTGTAGCCATTTATGTCAATATCAGCAGGAGTCAATCTAAAGTTTGTTGTGTCTAATAAGAACTGACCCAAGTCATAATTATATCTGCATTTGTGTACTGCAACACCTAGTCCAAAATATTTTGCAGGGCTGGTTAATGCCAAAGCTATTTGCACATCATAAGCATATTCGCTGCTGTTTCTCCAAGCAGTTTCTACTGGGCTATACTGTCCTACTTGCCAGTTTTGTACAAAATGGTCAGTTATTGTGTCATTTGTTAGCAGTCCCAATGGTGGAATTCTGTTACCGCTATCGTCTACAGGAATAATTGCACTTAATCCGGGACGACTGAAAACGGGGTCTATGCCTTGACGTGGTCCTTGTGCAATGTATCCAGCTTCTAAATCATCCCACAATATTTTATTACCACTGGTATAGGGTGCAGGACCGTACTGTGTATTCCACCAGCTGGGTTTTTCTGTAAATCCCAACATTTCCCAAGGAGCAGAGTCTGGATGTTGTGTATCATAAAAATACTCGTAACAAGCTCTCCAACTACCGGGCAATGTTTCTCCATTGACTGTGTCAATGCTGCCACCATAGTTAAATGTAAAAGGATTTGATAAATCAGTAGTAGAATTAGTTGTATAATCCAATTGGTTTGAATTTGCCCAAGGTAAATATCCTCTGCTCAATATCAAATTAAAATCTTTAGGGCTATAGGTGTTGGTTCTAAATTTACCAGGTTTAACTGAATATACATTTACAATTGATTCATCGTATACTGCTTTGATGTTATTGTAAATTCTTTTTTCTAATTCTAGTAATAAAGAATCTCTGAAATCATTGAACACTGGAGTTAAACTGCCGTCGTGTCCTTGTATAAACTGTTGTGTAGTAAGATATGTGGTGTCAGTGACTATACCTGGTTTATATTTTGGATATAATCCTAATTTACTTGGCGTTTCTGGAATATAATTGCCATCTGTACTTAGATATTCAACTACTTCTATTAGATCCCCAATGGCTAGCGTAACACTGGATGATAAACTAACACCAGCACTATTGGTCATAAACGTATAATCACGATTTAACAACAGTTGCGATCCGTTATGGTAAACTAAAATTGCACGACTGCTTAAAGTAGTAGGGCTAAAAATACTGCTGATTTCATAATTTCTTATGGCTGCTTCTATTACTTTATGTGTGGTAATTGTTTTATTGTCCCCGTAAGGAACCATATCACTGTGGTACCAAGGGAATGTTTTGTTCTTGGCTTTATTAATTTGTTTTAGAATATAATCAACACTTTCAGCAGCAGTATTAAAAACCAATTGGTTACTGTTACCAGCAAAGGTTATAAATTTATTCTTAAATCTTGCATACTCAAATTGTGCTGTTTTGATGCTGTTAACAAAATTTAATTTGTCATCTGTCAAGAACATTGATGCCAAAGTAACAGGTCCGCTTTGTTGCAGAATAGTTCCGCCTTGCCCTACTACATCAATATTTCTTAAATTACTAACACCTGGATAACGACCCAAGAATTTTGTACTGTTTTGCGTTAGTTTGTTTATATGATTTCTCATATCTCCCAATGTTGGGGTAGTTAACACAGCATTTTGAGCATTGAAGTTTAAGTTGCCAGGAACTTCGTAAGTACCAAATTGGCTCACTTGTGTACTGTATACCAAAATATCTATTCTATCGGAATCTTTAAGAATTGTTGAATCTATAACAACAATTTGTGTATTATTCGGTCCAGCAGTTACAGTATATCTTGCAACTGTTAATTTTTGATAGTTTACAAATACCAACAAAGAAGGAATTATTGCATCTGTTGCAGGAGGAACATCTATAGCAAATGAGTTTGTAATGCCGTCAAATATGTAACTTATATCCTGATATTGTTTACTGTGCTCGACTACTGTACGCCATACATTTAATTTTTCAAACGATGAAGAACCTTCATTTTTATATAAGTATCCACGATTTACTTTGTCAGTGTAGTTGACTTTATCAACAGTATAAACAAATGTATCGTTGTCAAAATTATTAACAAATTCGATATCACCTATATTATTGATATTTTTATAGACCAGTGGGAATCCAAGTTCCTTGTCGGCAACACCTGTGCCAACTCCATAACTAAAGATTTTTGTACCAAAAAACGCAGAACTATTACTACCAGGGTAAACTGCAGTATCACCAAAGCTAACACCGTTTACATCAAATACATCAAACATCGGCGGTTGATTCACTGATGTTTTTTGTTGTGCACGAATCCAATTTACACCATTGTAATAATAACTACCGCTGTTTTTCAAACCACTGGTAACTGTGACACTGGTATTTTCAGTTGCCGCAGTAACTGATGATAAATGTATTGTTTTGACATCTGTGTTGGCTATTCCTATTTCGTCAACAAAATTTATTTTCCATACAGTTTCTGGAGTTTTTGGATTTTGCATTGCAGCAAAAATCACAGTCATTCCGTTTGTCAAAGGCACACCGTCTATGGTAGTAGTAACTATACCATTGACTGACTTAACTTTACTGCCTTCTAAAGTTAAAAAAGGTTCTGTTACTGTGGTATCTAATAGAGTAACTGGAGTAATACCAGTGGTACCAAAATTATATAATTTTAAGTCTGCTTCAAATTCAATAATAGGTCTATTGGCTCTTGCAAGGCCTTTTAATTGTGGACTGGATCTTTCTGTTTGATCCGCAGTAATAAAATCTGTATCTGCAGTTAAATTTGCAGCCAATGGATAAGGATATACTGTTTCGTCTGCAGTTAATGGCACTGTAGGGACATTACTGCCTGTGATTACATCTTGGTGAAACCAACGATTGTTAGTGCTCCAAGGATTAACATCACTGCTGGCTCTATTGATTGTTATATAATCTTTAACTGTGGATCCCAAAGATCCAGTCTCTGCATTTAACAACGTTTGAACATCTACTAGTTTAATACCGGTACCCACACCTTCGACATAATATTCTTTATTTTGATATGTTTCTGGTATTACAGTATTGTCAAATCTAACTTTAAGACCATTGACAAATTCAACTGCATTAGGGCTGATGTAACGTGTTTGTCCCAATATGTCGGTTTCAACATTTATAGTGTTGACTGCAGGATCAATAATACGAATAGTTCCTTGCTCACTGGTAACTACTCCGTCTTGATAATAGTAAGTACCTTGTGTTGCGTCTGTTGGAACTACAAAAGTAATGGTACCTGTATCGATACCGTTATTTGTTACTCCTGCAATATTAGGATGTGTGCCGAATTCACCTATAACATTCTGTATCCAAAAAGGCTTACCTGGCTGATTAACGTGAAAATTATACGCATACCCTTTGGCCAACACCAAGTCAGGATTGGCAATTTGATTCCAATTGCTAAAATTGTAAACACCCTGACTATCAATAGGAAATACTGTAATTTCTGAATTTAAGTAGATGTTGCCTGCACTTACGAATACACTATCAGGTCCTTCAGGTACCCAATAGTAGTGTGTAAAGTTGATAAACGCATCTAAATTAATGTGCGGGTCATAACTGTAGTACTCGCTGTCCCACAGTCTACTTTGATTTGTTACGTTTCCGCCAAAATAACTAATTTGTTGTAGTACTTCGGGATAAGTTACATGAAACTCTATGTCCTGAGTCGCAGGATCTGTTACTGCAACACTAGGCTCAAGTTGATAAGTGGCTCGAGTTAAGTCAGGTTCTCTGATATAGTTTGTAATAGATTCAAACCCAGGAGCAAACTTGCGACCTACATATCCGCTGATTGTTTTTAAGTTGCTTTCGGTTACTAACTGATCTAAAGTTGCATTTAAGAACTTTTTATTAGTTTCACTTTGGAATGTTCCTGGTAACAGATTTACCGTTTTTGTAATTGGCATAACTCGTTCTGATTAGTTTATAATAGTATTTACCAATTGATTTTGTAGGTTCAATTGAGCGGCGGTGATAGCAGTGATTACCTCAATGTTTTCAACAGTGGCACAACTGATTAATATTTCATTTGGCCCACTGCTAATCTGTTGCATACTACCATAAATTTGACCAGCAGTGTTAGGAACGATAATGATACTACTGATGTTAGGTGCCATTGCTTGTTGAATATAAGTGGCTAATTCAGTGAAGTAGAAAGTTTCGCCGAAATCCCAGTTACTGGTGTTGAAGTAATTGTTAATATACATTAGCACTTGACTGCGAATTTCGCTGTCACTTACATTTACATTTGAATTTTTAATTACTTTGAAAGTAGCTTGTAGTGTAGAATCTGCTTTAGAGCCAAACAAAGGCTTGAATGTAGCAGAATTATAAATGATAGCATCACTTACACTCTTATAATTTTCCAAGTCATTATACAACAGTCTAAGACTTTCGCTAGTTGGTACACTGGGTTCTGCAATCGCACCGGTTGTGTCTGTTACCCAAGAAATATAGTCTCTTTCGTATTGAGTTGTCAGAATATACATATCAATAAGATTACTGGGGCTTGGGTCTATGCGTCTGTTTCCTGGAGCATTGTGTCTGTATTGGAAATATAAACCCTGTCTTCCAGTTTTTACAATATAATCTGCAGTGGCCGATAAGCTATAGACCCCATTAGTCACTGATAACAAGTAAAAATTTTGTTCATCTGTGGCGTAGAACAATTGACCGTCCAGATAGTTTGCTAATTTATTTTTGATACTTTGTTGATTAGGATATTCAACATTTACCGTGGTATTGTCGACTAGTGTATAGGTAATAAAACTATCGTAACCATACGTTTTTTGGAAGAATACCAACTTCTTGGCAACATCAACATCGGGTTGAACAATGGTTTTGAATATATCTGGATTGTCGGGAACGCCATTATAATTAGAATCGGCAAATGTGATTAACACTTTACTATTATCAACATAACCGTCGCTTTCTGCTACTTGATTGTCAATAAACCAAGTGATGTTTTCCTGCAAAGGTTGATTTGTATCTGGGTCTCCGTTTACTTTTAGTACGTTAACAAAGTCGTGTATTGTTGATCCAGTTACACTATCAAAAATCTTAACTTGTTTGTCGAAATAAAATTTAGTTTGGTTTGCACTTTCAAATACATAACTAAGTCCTCGAGCAGTCACTGTATAAATTAAGTCATTGACTGTAAAATTCAGTAACCAACTGCTGTCACTGTTAGTGCCATTGGATGAACCTTGATTGGCTTGACTAAAAGGCTTAGTAGAATTTATGTTTTGTAAAGAAACAATTGCCCAACTGTTGGTAGCTTGGTCAAATCGAATCGCAAACTCTGTGTAACTTTGTATTAGTTTAATTAAAGTAGCAACAAATGTACTGCTAAAAGAGTTACTAAAACTTGGAATAACTGTGGTTGCAATTGCACCAGACGGTACATTTTGGCTCAGAGTTACTGGACCAAGACCTGATGTTAACACGCCTTGAGCACCGGTTCCTACTAATTGTGTTACTGCCACATATAATAACGGTTGTCCGTTGGGAGGTAATACCCCAGACGCAGGTAATGCTACTATTTCATTTTGACTATTAAAATAGTTGCCTGTGCCAGGACTAAACACTACGATACTTTCAAGTGTTAGATAAGAGTTATTGCCGCTTACATCACTTCCAATTGCTTGTGGAGTTCCGGTACTGCTTACAAAATAACCAGTACTTGCTCCTGTAGCAACTGTAGTTCTATTCCAGGCCATATTTGTTAAACTAAAACGATTGAAGTTTTCGTAATAAAAATGAGCCATCGACGAATTTTCGATGATAGGAGTTAACTGATTATCAATTACTTTTAATATGTCTGCAGTTGTATTCCAAGTAAAATCAAAATATCTAGTGGCATCTTCTTTATAGATAACACCGTCATCTGCAAATATATTTGTACTACTGTATCTTCCTGTAGTGTCAATTACATCCAAGTATCTACTTACACCACTGCTACTGCGGTTAACAGATTTGATTTTACTAATACTGTTAAAATAACCATAAGGGAAAGTATTGTAATCTTCTCCAGTAACCATACGATTTTGTGTATAGTATTGTTGTGGAGCTCTTGTACTGATATCTTTAATACTTTCAGTGGCGATGCTATTGGCAATAGTATACTTCAAACTTGCAACTATGGTCAGTGTTTCCAATCTGCCAGCTCTGCTGACATAGGGAATACTCAATTTGATGTTTTGCATTTCATCTGGAGTAATTTTATATGCAAGGCCTGCACTGGTTCTAAAGTATGTTCTAAAACTACCTTGTGGAATTTGTGCAAAAGTACCGTCGCCAAATACTAAATCAATTTGGTCATTGTTGCGAGTATTCACTTGAAAGCTTTTTTGTGCAGAATTGTTATTATAGATAATGTTAACACCAGCCACTGCTGGAACTTGTGTCCACTCATAACGAACAGTACCTGCATTGGACAATTCATACAACCAAACATCAGTATTATTAATATTGTTATAATTGATACTGACTAGATTATTTGGTACACTTTCAGTCACTCCAAAATTTACATTTTGCAATGAACCTTGTTTGAAATAAGCAAAAAATCCAGTGTTGTTGCTGGCATTGCCTAAGTTATCGTTTTTATAAAGAATATTCAACGGTGCACTAGGTTGTGGACTTACTTCATAGATATAGTCTTTACCCACACTACTGGCGCTGACGATTTCAAAATTCAAGCTTGTGCTTTCAACTTGTGTTTGAAATGCGTACACTGGCAAGTTGTTTGCGGGTGTATTGATCTGATACTCGTCATTTACTACCCCGTTGATAGTTTGACTATTGCTGGGTTTACCTATGTATTGATTTGACTGCAAAGATGCATTAATAACCGACACAAATTGTTCATACCAATTGATATTTGTGTTGTCATTCCAGCGTATAATAGCATTGGTAATATCAATACCACTGCTGTCACTTATTGGCTCAGTGGTTTGGACACTGACAAATTTCAAATAACCTGATGCTGTTTGATTACGTTTAGGAACATAACTAACTAACTTGGCTAATTTAAGAATACTGTCACGGCGTTGTGCGGTATCAATAAAATTTTCACGGGCATTTAAGTCTGTACGAAATGCTAAACTTTGTCCCAAGAAGGCAATTAAATCCAATAAAGCAATATACTCACTGCTTTCTACAAAATCATTGAAGTCCTCGGGATAATAAAGTTGTAGATAATCAACCATGCTTTTGCGCAAGGTTTGAAAGTCATAGCTTTGAAAATCTGCGTTCCTAAAGCTTTCGTATAATCTTGTCCAATCTTGATTAACAAGTAGACTATTTTGTCTGGATGTGGTTGCCATACTGTTCCCGTTTTAAGTATTTATTGCATTTGAAATATGCTAACTTAAAGGTACAGTTTTAGTTGGTGGTCATTGAATTAGATTCGTTACTGAAGTTTAATTCTAACTTAGAAACTTGGCCTGTTGCAATATACAGTAAATCAAATTGAATTTGTATACCTTTGTCATATTTTGTTACTACAACATTGCTTGCAGAGACTCTTGGATCATAAGCTATAATCTTGTAAACGTCATTGGTGATGGCATTTTGCAAATCACTGTCCATTGGATCGAACAGTCTATCCCAAATAATAGTACCAAAACTGGGATTCATCAACTTTTCGCCTCTGCGAATATTAAAATTGTTCGTGACGTCTTGTTTAACCAACTTGAAATCGGTTAATCGAAACTTTTTACCGCCATTCGCAGTACTGAATCCGTTATATAGTGCCATATTGTATTTACACCTTAATTAACGCAATGCCACTGACGTCATTGGAACTCTACTGGCATTGCTGGCCTGTATAGTAGGAACTTGACTCTGACTATAAACGCCTCTGTTATAATAACTAGCAACAGTTGTACCGTTAGCATCACTGCTGCTAATACCTTGTTGTGCCCACGTGGTTACTGCTCCTGCTCCTACTAGGTGACTGGCTTGCAGGAATCCTGCAGTTTGATCAGTTGGGGTATTTGCAGTAATAACTCCAGTTCTTTGTAGTGCTGCATAGTTATTGGCAGTATAGTTGTACATCTGTTGTTCTTGTACAGAAGGGTTATTTAAGAAATCTTGTGGACTGTTTAATCCGTCTTTTCCTGTCCAATTTGCAGGATTCATCACTGTGGCTTGTGTTGTGCCTGGTTTTACATATCCAGCATCGGCTAGTGCAGCTGCGCCCATTTGATATTTGCCGAGATAATTGTATTGATTTTTAGATCCGTAATTTCCGCCACTTTCATTAAATCCAACCTGAGCCATATAGGCCTGTAGTTGATCCTCGCTCAATGCTCCTAATCCTTTGCCAGGAGCAGGTTGCTTTAAGAATGAACTAGTGGGTGCCAAATTTGAAGCAGGTTGATTGGCAGCCAGGCCTGGGCCTATGTTAGAATTTTTACTACCGCCGTAGCCTTTGGCAGTTAACCCTCTTGAAATAGGATTACCTTTGATGTCTATTCCTCTAATAATAGCTTGTGCTTGTGCCTCTGCAGAACTTTGAGTAGATCTAAGATAGGGTTCGTGAGTAGGAACTTTATAGGCCGCACTTTGTATATGATTAGTTTCAATTTTCCAACCAATGTTACCATCGCTTATAGTATCAAATAGACTGTATCGAGTTAAAGGTGTTGGAGGATTTACCTGTGGTACCTGTGCTCCGCCATTTATATCTACTGGCTTGCCTGTTAATATAAGTGGGCCTGCTGCTTCTACTCCAATAAAACCTCCGGCCAATAACGACATATTTTGTGTGGTTGCAATTTGTCCGTTACCTGCATAAACATTTAATAGATCTTTAGCAGTGGTGTTAACTGTTAAACTTTCAGTATTAACAGACTGTCCAGCATAAACATTAAAATTTCTGGCGGCATTGATGGTGACATCAATATCACTGTGCATCATCAAGTTGCCTTGAGTACGAATACTCAGATCTCGTTTGGCATAAATCAGCACATCGCCTTCTTTGGTCAGTTCAACCCAACTGTTGCCAGTTGCATTGCTAATGTATAGTATCCCTTCGCTGTCGTTCATCAATAGCTGATGCCCGGCTGCAGTTCGCAATCTAGTTAATATACTTTCTTTATTGGCATCCCCGTCGTCCATTGTTAAACTATGGCCACCTACTCGAGTGGTAACTGGATCTGTATAATCTGGACTGTCTTGGGCAGGAATAGGTCTGCCAGGTGTGCTAATACCAAATACTCCACTGACTCCTTCTCGCTGAGCACTACTAGTTAGTGTTCCCCTGACAGGGTCGTCTTGGAGTCCTTGATTAATCAAATGCGCCAATTGATAAGGATGCAATGGTTTTGCTTCTCCAGCCCAACCACTATTGAATACACCGGGATTTTGTTCATTAAATTCTCCAGTGGGATATATATTTCCGGGCTTAACATACTGTGCCAAAGCAGCAGGTATACTGTCTGGTTCAATCAACTCCTTAGGCAAACTACCTATTGAAGGTATCATATGTCTACTTAGATTGTGATTAACACACGCAAACCAGTATCCGCCTTCTATCATTTTACCTTCAGGAAAACAACACAATACAAGATTATCTATGTCCGGTGGGATCATAGTAAATCCGTAAGTTTGTTTTGTTTTGTCAAATGAATTAGTTTGATCTGAACTACCTATAGGCCCAGGAGTCGATCCCATGAAAGGACTAGCATACAAAACCTTAAACCAGTTTTGTGGATTAGTTGGGTCGTTACCTCCGAATCCATCTATATAAACGTGCAACAATCCACTGCGTGTGCCAGTGTCCACCAGCTTAACCACACCAACATATATGCCAGGTGTTAAGGGAATAATACTTTTCGTCGAGTCAGTGAAACTGGCTTGACGATTTTTATTCATGTACCCGCTATAAGTACTCATTAAAACAATCCTCCTAAGCCAGATATTCCAGACTCAATTAAACTACTTGCAGAACTACCCACTAGGTTAAGTCCCGCAGTAATGCCTGTTTGAATTGGCTGAACAACCACTGCATTAACCACTGCACCTTCTGCTTGTGCAACAACTGTATTTTCTAAAGATTTTGCAAAGCCAGGAGAGCTAACGCCAGACGATGCACCGCCGGCAGATGCGGCAGCAGTGGCAACAGGATTATTAACTATAGAAGGACCACTGGCACTTTGTGCTTGTGCAGCTTGTGTAACTGATAAGCCTTGATTTAGATAATCGTCTATTCTGGCAGAATTGGCTGGTATAGAATCTAAGTCAGAATCGTCAAATCCAATTCTTGCTAGCTCTAATTCTTGTTCAAATTTTCCTCGGCTAAAATGATTTTGTACTAAAATAACTTTGTATACTCCGCTAAACTTGTTGGCGTAAGGATTTTTATCTGGTATAGCCAGTCCTGTTGTTTCATCGTAATCTATAGGGCTCTTGAATCTAACGTAAACATACAACTCCCCTGAATCCATTGGCATATTGCCTAGATTAGATAGTGCAGAGTCCGGCGGATTACTGTCTTGTCCGTAAAAGATATCGTCTTGCTTGATAAACTGTGGATCACCAATTATTTTTAATTTTAAGGTAATCATATCGCCTTGACCAGAAATGATAAAACTGTTTAATACATCTTGCCCGGTGTTGACGTTTTGCTGATCTGCTCCTTGTCTTTTATGAGAAGCAGCATAGCTGGCAATCAAATGTGTGCCAGCAATGGCAGGCGAATTATTTTGTTTAGGCTTTTGTTCAGCAGTGGGTGTAGGAGGTGTTCCGTCGTCTAAGGATTGTTTTAAGTTTTTTTCGCTACCAGCACCAGTTTTAGGATAGTTTGATTTAAGTCTATTGGTTGTTACTTTATTAAAGTACATAAAGTTAAAATCAATTTGCAAATCAAGTACATCTCTATTGCTGTTAGACTGCCCAGACGAGCTAGTACCGCCTGTAAAAATATAATTATATTCTTTGACCCATCCTTGTTGTCTGCCAGTTGGACCATTGGGATGTCTACTGTTAACAGTCCAGGGCTTAACAAAGTAAGTTACATTATAAGCGTATTGATCTAATGTTTGATCGTAGTCTATCAATTCTACTTTAGGTATAATTTTTATCCATTTCAACGGTTGATCTTTTTGTCCTTGTTGATACGACGATGTTGGATCTAACAATTGATTTCGCAAATAATCACTGTTAGAAACTGCAAATTCTATTAGGGAATCTATACTAGTACCAGCTGGAATATTAAAATATCCCTGTTGAAAATCTATACCTGATTTACTTTTGCCCACGGCAGCGTGTGTTAAATTTACAGGAGCTCCGCCTTGCGGGTGAATTAGCGAAGATGCAATGCTAGGATCAAAAACAACACTATAAGTAGAAGCAACCTTAATCTGTTGTGCTTGCAATAATTTTTGCTGATGATTGTTCATGGCATCAATGATACCGTTGGTGCCGCCACCTAACCCATACTCGTCTGTAGTACCGCCAGCACCTGCAGCTCCGCCTGTGCCAAATAAATCACTTACTGTTTTGGCAACAACACCAAAGTTTGCAGGAGTTACTCCATACAATTCACTGAATGCCGAATGATTAAATGCAACAAAAGTCACTGCGTATTCTGCACCTTTTGTTGTAATTTTGGTTTTCATTGTTACAATTTGTATAGGTAACACTTTTTTCAAATCATCTATTGGTCCCACAAAGTCTGGGCCCGCATCTGAATCGTCATTGTTATAGCCAAAGAAATCAATTTGCAATATGTAAGGTTGTCTAAGATAGTTGGTAATGCCTTTATCCAATGATGCTTTTACTAGTCTATCAATGAAACTAAACCCGTTAGGTTCAACTAGTGTAAAACTACCTTCTATTAGATTACTACTTCTGTTTCGAGTTGTAGTACTGATGTAGGTGCTCATCTTAAAGTCTTCAAAGAAAAAATCTTCAGTGAAGTTGGGATCACGCAATCCTGAAGACACAGGAAATCTACCTGCACTGGCAATCAATACATTTTGAGGAGTATACCCAGATGGATTATTGATAGTACTGTTATAGGTATTCATATCTAACAAGTGTAGACTTAACCCATAAGTGTAATCATCATAGTTATGTAGTGGATTTGCTTGCGGAGTAAAGGCCGCAGCTTGGGATGACAAACTATTGCTAGTACCAGTATTCGCGCTAGGCGAAGATGTACCCGCAGTTCCGTCTAAAGAATTAGTAGATGGTCTTACTGCAGACGATGTTTGATCGCTAGGTGATCCAGCAGTTATTGAAGTTGCACCTCCCAGTGTGTTGGCTGGCCCAGAATGCGGTACTGGAGAATTTTGCCAATCTGCTAGTGCATTACCTGGCGCAATAGAATTTTGCCAAGCAGTATAAGCCATATCCAATTGTTTCTGCTGATCAGCAGCTGCTGAAATTGCAGCAGAAGGCGTTGCAGGTATTGCAGTTGAAGTAGCATTGGTTGACGGTAATACCGGAACTGGCTGATTTGGTGTAGGTGTTTGAGAATTAAATAACCCGTTGAAGAAATTACTTACTGATGCGCCTTGTTGTTGAGCTGCAGCTTGGCCAAGTTGTGATGCCATTGATTATCCTAACACCGCAGTAATAGTATTTTTATTAGGTATGAAAATTTGTAACCCTGGAGTCATATCTTTAACAGGATCTTCAATTCTGTCGGGGTTACGTGCTGCAAATACCCACCAAAGGTTAGCATCGCCGTATAGGTCATAGGCCAATAGGTCTGGTCGATTTTGATAAATTAAATTTATTGTAAACAGTACATCGTCATATTTTGCTGGTATAACTGGTATATTGACCACGTCCATGAAATTACCAAAATATTTTGCACCGTAGTAAGGGCTATGTCTACTGTATGTTGCTGACATTATAGGAATCCTCCAGATGAACCGCCGCTAGGCTGTCTTAGTGTTCCGGCACCATAATCAACTAATCCAAAATTATTGGCAATATTATTTCTGCTGTAAACAGGTTGCAGAGTTACCTGTAGTTGACTTAGTGTTGGCAATCTAACCGGAGCACCTACTGCATTAGTACCAGCAGGAATTTCCATATAGTCAACATCTGATGGTAACGTATGGCTAAAATTAGTTACTACACAAGGAACGTTTGGAAAATATTCGCTACCGTATCCGTTCAAGAATACCATTGGGGGAGGAGTTCCTGCTAACACATCTTTTCCGTAGAACATTTTTGTAGACACTCGAAAAAACTGTATTGCTGCCATTAAATATGTGCCTTCTTCTACATTTTGTACTGTAAAGTCTCCGGTTATACTAATTGCTCCAATTTCACTACCTTCGTAAAAGTAACTGGCGTAGTTACTGTGTGTTAATGTATTGGTTCCATACCTTGCAGTATGCGAAACAGTAATTTGTGGTGTATAAGGAAATATTACTCCATTTGTTATCGACAATGGACTCATCAGTGAATTGGGAGTATTATAGAATAAATCGGCTACTGTCTGTTGAAAACTAAGTCTGATACGCCAATCCTGTGTAGTATCCACTACTCCACCACCAGCATTTACGTATGTAGGAGGAGCAACTACTGATCCAGATAATGGCTGATAGGGGTTCGAGCCCCCGGGTACCAGCCCAGATGCCGCAAGTCGTGTACTCGTAGGAGTATACGGTTGTCCGTTTGGATATATTGCCTGGGTTGGGATCGGATCTGCCATTTTTATTGTGCCTTGTGTTAAATATTTATGGCAAATAAAATCTGGGCATATTATAAAAAGGTTGACAACACGTAGTAAAAAGTGTTAATATATATCTATAGCCAGGAGAACTAAAATTAAGTTTAATTACCTTAACAACAAAGACATTCTTAAAGAGATACACAAAAGTAAAACCACATACTGTTCATACATTGGGCCAGAATGTGCAGACTACGATATCATTCTAGATAATGTTAAAAAAATTAACAAGAAAAACACGTTAGAAGCTAGAAAACTAAGAGCTGAGCGTTTGGCCAAAGCTGCTTATGATGCAGCAGTATTAGCCACTGGTGAAAAGCAAAAGATGGATCAGTTTGAAATCAAATACACAAAGATTCCTGCTACTGATGTGGTGTTTAGAGTTATGACTTGGGAACACGTACCAATTGACGATGTTAAAACTCGTAGAGCAAAAGATGTTGCCAAAGGCTTATTCGAAGATGAAGACGAAGTTACCCATACCGAATACGACGAAGAAGACCCAAAACACAACAAATATATCAAAGTAAATTTTCCACCGTTTTATCATTATCGAGTAGACGAAGAAGGTAACCCAGTACTAGTGGGCAAAAGCCATTGGAAAGGTGATTTGGAAACTGGAGAGTTCAGCAAGGATCACGGCGCAATGACCAATAAATTGGCTCATATGTTTATGAAACTGTGTGAGCGTTATGCTACTCGTAGTAATTGGCGTGGTTATACATATAATGACGAAATGCGCAGCCAAGCACTATTGCAACTGAGCCAAATTGGACTACAGTTTGATGAGTCCAAAAGTCAAAATCCATTTGCTTACTATACTGCGGCCATTACCAATAGTTTTACCCGTGTGCTTAATGTAGAGAAACGCAATCAAAACATTCGAGACGATATTTTAGAAATGAACAACTTAAACCCCAGTTATACTCGACAAGGTATGAGTGGCGGTAGTAGTTCATACGAAGAATAAACAGACACTCGAAAAGATTGATCTTTTGTTTACAATAGTGTAAACTGTATAGTCACGCACAATAAAGGATACGATGAGTAATTTATTTAAGAAAGCTGCACTATTCACTGATATACACTTTGGACTAAAGTCCAATAGTCTATTACACAACGAAGACTGTTTGAATTTTGTCAAATGGGCTACAACCAAAGCCAAAGAAGAAGGCTGTGAAACTGCAATGTTCTTGGGAGATTGGCACAATAATCGTGCCAATATCAATATTTTAACGTTGACCTACAGTTTAGAAGCGTTGGAGCACTTAAATGATAATTTTGATCGTGTTTATTTCATTCCTGGCAACCATGATCTGTACTATCGCGACAAAAGAGATGTTCAAAGTGTTGCGTGGGCAAAGCATCTCCCAAATGTACAAATATGCAATGATTGGTTCAGCGATGGTAATGTGGTCATTTCCCCTTGGTTGGTGGCTGATGATTATAAAAGAATTCCTAAACTAAAAGGAAAATATATGTTTGGGCATTTTGAATTGCCCAACTTTTATATGAATGCCATGATACAGATGCCAGATCATGGTGAAGTTAAAAGCGAACACTTTGACCAGTTTGAACACGTGTTCACCGGACATTTTCATAAACGACAAACATCAAAAAATATTACCTACATTGGTAATTGCTTTCCGCACAATTATGCAGACTCTGGAGATGATGACCGAGGACTAACTGTATTGGAGTGGGGCAAAGATCCTGTGCACTATGCGTGGCCGGATCAGCCCACATATCGAGTTATGGGACTCAGTACCATATTGAATCACGCAGATGCAGTACTAAAACCCGGAATGCACGTTAGAGTAAATCTTGATATTGATATCAGTTACGAAGAAGCCAACTTTATCAAAGAAACTTATTTAGGCAGTCATAATCTGAGAGAGATTACACTGATCAGTCAGCGTAGTACCGATTTAGATGAATATGCTATACAAGGTAACGTAAACTTTGAAAGTGTAGACCAAATTGTAACCAATCAATTAACGGCTATCTCCAGTGAACATTACGACAACAATCTCTTGCTCGACATCTATAGAAACCTGTAAAATAACTAATGCTTAAAATTCGCAGTTTATCAGTTCGCAACTTTATGAGTGTAGGTAATGCTACACAGGCCATTAACTTTGACAGAGAAGATTTAACTCTTGTATTGGGAGAGAATCTTGATCTCGGAGGAGACGACAGTGGTGCACGTAATGGTACAGGTAAAACCACTATCATTAACGCACTGAGCTATGCACTCTTTGGCCAAGCGTTAACCAACATTAAAAAAGATAACTTAATCAACAAGACCAATACCAAAGGTATGTTGGTAACCATTGACTTTGAATGTAATGGACAGAGCTATCGCATTGAGCGTGGTAGAAAACCCAATGTACTGAAGTTTTATGTTAACGATGCTGAACAGGAAAGCAAAGACGACAACAGTCAAGGTGATTCAAGAGAAACACAACAAGAAATTGAACGATTGCTTGCTATGAGTCACGATATGTTCAAACATATCTTGGCTTTGAATACTTACACTGAACCATTTTTGAGCTTGAAAGCCAACGATCAACGTGCTATTATCGAACAATTGTTGGGTATTACACTACTAAGTGAGCGTGCAGAAGTATTAAAAGAACAAAATAAAACAACAAAAGACGCTATCCAGCAAGAAGAATACCGTCTTAAGGCGGTAAATGACGCTAACAATCGTATTAAAGAACAAATAGATGCATTGGTTCGCAGACAAACGTTGTGGCAAAAGAAAAAAGCCGACGATTTATCTTCTTTACAAGTGGCTTATGACGAGCTGGCAAAATTAGACATCGAAGCAGAGATAACTGCACATCAGGCCTTAAATGCTTATAACACAAAACGCAAAGCCATTACCGAACTAACCAATTGGATAAAACGGTGTGAGCTGGATGAAAAACGTGAAAACAAAATTATCGATCAACTGCGAGCTGATATTGCTGCCTTAGAAGATCACAAGTGTCACGCCTGTGGACAAGACTTACACGACGACAGCCACGAAAAGATGTTGGAATCTAAACGTAGTGCTTTACAAGAAGCTGCGCTACAAGCATTGGCTACCAACACACAATGGATGGAGCATACTCAAGCACTGGCAGACCTGGGTGAGTTAGGTGCACAACCTAAAGTTTATTACAACACCGAAGCAGATGCTTTTGAACATCGTAGTAGTATGTCTACATTATTAAGTCAGATTGTAAGTAAAGAAAGCGAAGCTGACCCTTTTGCAGAACAAATTGACGATATGAAAACACAGGCTCTGCAAGAAGTCAGCTACGATTTAATGAATACTTTAACAAAAATTCGAGAACATCAAGAGTTTTTGTTGAAGTTGTTGACAAACAAAGACAGTTTTATACGTAAAAAGATCATTGATCAGAATCTCAATTACTTGAATGCACGCCTAAGTCAGTACTTAGACCGTATTGGATTACCACATACCGTTAAATTCCAAAACGATTTAACTGTTAGCATTGAAGAATTAGGTAGAGAGCTAGACTTTGACAATCTCAGTAGAGGCGAACGCAATAGGCTTATTTTAAGTTTGAGCTGGGCCTTTAGAGATGTTTGGGAAGGTCTATATCAACCTATTAACTTGTTGTTTATCGACGAGTTGATTGATAGTGGATTGGACAGTTCGGGCGTTGAAAACAGTTTAGCAATACTTAAAAAGATGAGCCGAGAGGCCAACAAGAGTGTTTGGTTAGTAAGTCACAAAGACGAACTGATCAGCAGGGTTAACAATATACTAAAAGTAGTAAAAAGCAACGGATTTACAGAGTACGACAGTACAGTAGAAATAACATAATTTTTTATCATGGCTCACACAGGCATAACTATATTACATATGGAGTTGTCGAGTGACGTGGTACTTTCAAAACAATATAATCGAGGAATTGCCTGAAGATTGTATAGGTTTTGTGTATCTTATCACTAACAACGTTTCCAATAGGAAATACATAGGTAAGAAATTAGCCAAATTCTCAAAAACAACATACAAAACAGTAAAACTTAAAAACGGCACAAAAAAGAAAAAGAAAATCCGCTCAAAGGTCAACAGTGACTGGCGGGAATATTATGGCTCAAACGACGAATTAAACAAGGATGTGGCTGAACTAGGGGCTGAAAATTTTACAAGGGAAATACTATACCTTTGTAAGAGTAAAGCAGAGTGCAGCTATATCGAAGCAAGAGAGCAATTTAGACACCAAGTCTTAGAATCAGCAGATTATTATAACGGACAAATCTCGGTCCGTGTTCATGGCTCCCACATCAAAAACAAGTTAAATGGTTAACAGGATTTTATTATGGTCAGTAAAAAGAATGAGTATGCTTTTACCAAAATGCCTTGGGGAAAGTACAAAGGTTGTTTCCTAAGTGAGTTACCGGATGATTATATAATCTGGGCAGCAAACAATTGGAGTGATCGTGGTACAAGAACCATGTTTTTAGTTGAATTAGAACGCAGAAAAGCATCTAGTAAACCAAAAGCAAAACCAAAAGATACAGTAAACAATTCAGGCAGTTAAGACTCGCACAGGTTAAAATCATGTGCCTATGACAAGGGGACCACGGGTTACCCGGACAGAAGACTCTTTGCGCCCAAGAGCACTCAGCAACTATCCCTAAGGTGGGACGACGATCACAAAAGCTGTGGTTTTGCTGTTTGAAAGATTAAAAAGCAGGTTATCTGTCAGGAGTATAGATAATCTTTAAGTTAATAAAGCGAAAATGACGTGCTAGCGATAGCACACGCTTGTATAAGATGTTAGCGTATTTTATATAAGTCGCCGTTGGGAAGACGCAACTCGAGGTACCGGCCAACCGCCTCTGTAATTGTTGTAACGCTAAGTGATTGTGCTACTCGGATGAAGTAATTCAATTTCACTTTGCCCTGCGCGGGCAAAGTGTGACTGATTAATCTGGATGAAACTATTTCGCAGCAGCGAAAAAGAAAACAGTGCATCACTGAGCGATAGCGAAAGTGATTGATGAGCACAAGCTCATCTCGTTAGTATATAAGTTGTCCAGTTTTTTTACTTGCTTCTTGATTTTCGTTAATAATTTTATTGATAATACTTCTATCTTGATTGCCTAACATCATGGCATCGTCATAGGTAATACTTCCTCGCATCCACCAACATATACGCAGAGCTTCCTCTTTAACGGCTTTTGCTTCTCTTTCGAATTGATTGATAAATTCGAGAATTTCCTGCGTGTCACTGAGATTCAAAAGCCTTAGACGAAAAAATTACTGTAGTCAAATACGATAGGTATATCAAATGGTGTATTACAATCTTGGCAAACTGCAGGTTGTGGTTTTATACTATTTTCTTCGTTGATTTCTTCTAATCTTTTTTGTACAGTTTTAATAACTTGATTACTGGCATTATTGTAGTATTCACTGATTTGTTCTTTGTCAGTGACCACAATACCCTCTGGTGTAGTAATTGATTCTGTACTGTCAGCTAGTACTTTGATGTTTAATTCGACTAGTTTTTGTAAACGTTTTTCCATTTCAGCAGCTTTAGTCGTATCGTCTAATTCCGAATTGTTTAAGGTCTGCAACATACGAGACTCTTCAAACTTAATTAAATTGATATTATTCAATGAAAAATACAGTTGAGGAGCTAGTTTGATAGCTAATCCGTCTACACTAACTGGTGTTTTATAGTCAGCTGGGCGGATACTTTCTAATATAGTGCTTAAAGGCAATCCATAATTGTGTTCTTCGTTACAAGCAGGACATTTAGAACTAAACTCCATGGTATCACCGTAACTGGCAATACGAATAGCCAATAGTGTTGCGTCAACATCAATGCTGGGCATTTTCCAAGGATCTACAATATTTGGGCAACAACTTTTAATAACATTAACTTGTCCCTGTCCATTCATAAGTGCGTCGGGCGTTTTTAGTGTAATTTCGTCTTGAGCAGTCATTGGGTATACGGGCATATCTCCAGTAGGGCTCATATTAATACTACCCGGGGGCCAGTACTCTCCGTTGCTGGGCAATTTGAAATAAATTGCAGGTTGGCGAAAATGTTTGGTTAATGGGTTAGGAGCTTTGGAACTCATGGTTTGAATCCTATAAATAGTTGATATACATATTTATCGGTAAAAACCAATGACAGATTTAAGTGAAGAGTCTCTTCAAAAATTTACAGACGCATTAGAAAAATTCAGTGAGCGATTTGGCTTTGCCACGGATGATCTAAAAAAATCTACTAAAAGTACTAATAAAACATTTGCCAAAGGCAACCAGCAATTAGATACATTGATTAAACGGTTTAGTAAATTAGACGATGGTGTTCTTAAAAGCTCAGACGCTAACAGAAGACAAAGTGCCAGTCTTAGGGAACTTAGAAAAACCACTGACGAATTCTCAGAAGAATTGGGACTAGGCGGTGCAGAACTAGTTGAAGAAATTAAAAAGCTACAGACCAAAGTTGCTTCTGTACAAATTGGTTATACCCTGGGAAAGGCGCTAGGTGATACTGCTGCAAGTTTATATGCTTTTTCTAAAGATATTACCAGTGGCTTGTTAGGCAATTTAACCAGCAATGCCAGCGGATTTAAGATAGCTGCAGACATAATGTCTACAGGAGTTACTTTAGCGGCTGCAGAAGGCAATACCTTGGGCAACACCCTTAAAGATGTTGGTTCATCAATAATGGGATTTGGCAAAAGAGGAATGGTAGCTGGTCTTGCCTTGCAAGGGCTAGGCGAAGTTACAAAATTTGTCGCAGGTGAACTCAGTGCATTGGCCAAAGCTGGTATACAGTTGCTGGCTCAAGAAGCAGACAAGTTAGTTGCTGCATTTAATCAATCTGCAGCTGCTGGTGCATTATTTGCTACTGGTATGGATGGATTTACCAATGCGGCCGCAAATGCCTACTTGACTGTGGATCAATTTTCAAATGTTGTAAAAAATAATGCAGACATAATTACTAAATCTGGATTGGGAATGGCCGAAGGAGCCAAAAGGATTGGCGGAGCATTGCACTCAGGCGGTGATTCAATGAGAATCAGTTTATTAAAATTGGGTTACAGTTTTGAAGAGCAAGCTGGATTGGTTGCTGAAACCATGAAGGATATGACTCAGAACAACGGTCCGCTAAGAGCAAGTAACGCAGAAGTAGCAAGACAAACTCAATTGTATGCTGATAATTTAAGAACTATCACTGCAATCACAGGAGAAGATGCTAAAAAGAAGATGGACAAAGCTAGGGAAGATGCAGCCCAATTGAGATTCCAACAAAAACTGGCAGAAAAAACACCCGAACAACAAGCTGCAGTACTAAGAGCCATGGGAAATATGAATGAAATTCAACGCAAGAATTTTATCGATATGGTAGACTTTGGTACAATAGTTAATCAGCAAGGTGCACTGGCTCAAGCGGCCAGTCAGGGTATGAGTAACCTAGTAGGGGATACTTATAAAGCTTTTCAAACTAATACATTAGATGAATTTAGAGCAAGAGAGCTTAATGCACAGTACAATTCGCAAATACAAAAAGATATGATATCCGGCAGTTTAGCAGTTGGTATTGCTACTGCAGGTGCTGCAGGATCTGCAGATGCTGCTGGGCAAGCGGCAAAAGGATTTGGTGCATTGCTTGAAGAAATAAGACCTGCAACTGCAGAAGCAATTAAATCAGCAGAAGCAAATGTACAACTTGCTAAAAACGCACAGGGATTGTCGCAAACAGTAGCAGATGTTGCAACTCAAACACAAACATTAAAATTATTAGTGCAACGCGATGTTATTGACAGTTTAGGACAGTTTTCTAAAGTGGTATTAGAAACAGTCAAAGGTGTGCGTCAAATGCTTGAAGAAGCAGGAGTTGGTAAGGGCGGTGGAAATAACACTTCCTTTATGGATAGACACGGCAGAACAATGTTGGACATTGGTGCTGGCGCACTCGGAGCAGGACTTGAAGGTACTGTTGGATTACTGGGAGCAGGACCAGTTGGTGCGGCTGCCGGTGCAGTAAGTGGTGCAACAACTGGCACTATGATTGGCGATTGGCTAGCTGATAAGTTAAATTTACCTAAAAAAGCCGACGGAGGCGTTACTTCAGGGCCAAGTATAGCAGGAGAAGATGGCCCAGAAGCAGTTATACCACTTAAAAATGGCAATGTACCTGTGTCAATTGATTTTTCTATGCTGACTAATGCAATGCGTGATCAGACAAAATATCTAGAAAGAGTAGCAGATGCAGTGGAAGATAGTATAGGTATACAGGAAAAAATATTAAAAGCTGCTTATTAAAATTAGGTAAATATCACATAAGGCAGTAATATACTATGGCTTGGAAAAAATATTTTCGAACAGTTAATAACGGGGGAGCAGTTAGTCCCTTGGGCAACGGTTCGGGCGCACAATTTGGTTATAAAAATTACCAAAGCAATTTACCTGAAGTTTATATCGGGCATCCTAATCGAGTTGAACGTTACAATCAGTACGAGCAAATGGATATGGATTCAGAAGTTAACGCTGCTTTAGACATTTTAGCAGAGTTTAGTACACAAAAGAACGAAGAAAACGGCACCGCTTTTAAGTTTTATTGGAAAGAAAAACCCACAGATAATGAAGTTAACATCATAAGAGAACAGTTAACACAGTGGGTAAGTTTGAATGAATTAAACAAACGTATATTCAAAATCTTTAGAAATACCATCAAATACGGAGATCAGATCTTTATTCGAGACCCTGAGAACTTTAAGTTATTGTGGGTTGAGATGGGAAAAGTTGTTAAAGTTATTGTCAATGAAGCCGACGGTAAAAAACCTGAACAATATGTGGTCAAAGATCTTAGCCCTAACTTTCAAAATTTAACTGCTACACAGGTCAACACCAGTGATGTTAGTGTTAATCATCCGCAGGTTGGCGGTAGTTCAGGTGCATATGTGCAACCTAAAAACCCTTATAGCGGCGGCAGTCGATTTACGCACGCTCAAAACGAAAGCACAATTAATGCAGAACACGTAGTGCATTTAACACTAACAGAAGGACTTGACTTTAGCTGGCCTTTTGGTAATAGTGTACTGGAAAATGTATTCAAAGTATTCAAACAAAAAGAATTGCTTGAAGATGCAATTATTATCTATCGTGTGCAACGTGCGCCAGAGCGTAGAATTTTTTACATTGACGTAGGTAATATGCCTAGTCATATGGCCATGGCCTTTGTGGATCGTGTTAAAAACGAAGTACATCAACGTCGTATCCCCACACAAACAGGTGGCGGACAAAATATGATGGATGCCACATACAATCCATTAAGTACCAACGAAGACTATTTCTTCCCACAGACTGCGGACGGTCGTGGTAGTAAAATTGATACATTACCGGGCGGACAAAACCTAGGTGAAATTACTGACTTGCACTTTTTTACCAATAAGTTATTCCGCGGTTTGCGTATTCCTGCCAGCTATTTGCCCACCGGATTAGATGACGGAACCAGTAACGGTAACACATTTAGCGATGGCCGTGTTGGTACCGCATTAATTCAAGAATGGCGTTTTAATCAATACTGTATGCGACTACAACGTATGGTGGTGGAAAAATTAGATTCAGAATTCAAAATGTTCTTGCGTTGGAGAGGTATCAATATTGACGGCGGATTATTTGATCTGCAGTTCAATGAGCCACAAAACTTTGCCAGCTATCGTCAAGCTGAAGTTGATGGTGCCAGAATTGGATCATTTACACAATTAGAAGGATATCCTTACCTTAGTAAGCGTTTCTTGCTAACACGTTATTTGGGATTAACTGAAGAAGAAATGACAGATAACGAGCGTATGTGGAAAGAAGAACAAGGCGATATCGAAAGCGCACCTGCAGAAACTAGCGATTTGCGTAGTGTAGGTATTAGCCCAGGCGGTATGAATACTGATATCGAAAATGCTGAAATGCCGGATCTTGGCGGTGAAGAAGGTGGCACAGTGGGTACAGGTGCACCTGGCGGAGCAATTGGCGGACTCGGTGGCGGACAAACTAATGCAGTCAATGCACCTGTTTGACGGCAAATACGGTAAATATCCATATGCAAATATTAGAATTATTTGAACCAATACCAAAAGGTTATCGTGATGAAAAGTCCGATAATAGCGTTATTCACGCGGACGATACACGCAAAACTCGTCTTACGTTAACTAGGTTAAACAAGCTGCGCATCATGAATGATGTAAGAACTCTTGAGCAAGAAAAGAAATTAGAAACACTACAAACTCAGTACAAAGCACCTGCTGCTGAGGGCGGTGGCGGGCTTGGATTATAATTATACCGTATTTTTCCTTAAAAAACGCCCATTTAACCCTACTTTTGACTAAATTCTGTAAATAACTATACAGAATTCCGTTACATATTTTATAAAAGGAACCGAATATGAACAACTATGAACAATTAATTGAATACATCATTAATGGTGAAGAAGATAAAGCTCGTGAGCTTTTCCACAATATTGTGGTTAGCAAATCACGTGATATCTATGAGTCATTAATCGACGAACAAGATTTAGAAGAAATTGGTGGCAACCAAGTTGAAGAACTTGCTAACCAAGTTTCTGATGACGAAGAAGGAATGCAAGAAGCCGAGGAAGATTTTGATTCAGAAGAGTCAGAAGAAGACGAAGACGGCATGGAGCAAGACGGCGAAATGGGCGACATGGAGCACGGTGAAGAAGAAGGCAATGTTGAAGATCGCGTAATGGATCTTGAAGATGCTCTTGACGAACTCAAAGCAGAATTTGATGCATTGATGGCAGGTGAAGAAGCTGAAGAGCACGATCATCCTGGTATCCACGATGTTGGCGGTCCTGATTCAGAAATGATGGGCGACGAAGACATGGACGAAATGTCTGGTATGATGGAAGCCAAAGACGAAGAAGAGGACGAAGAAGAGGAAGACGACGAAGAAGAAATGTCTGAATCTAAAATGTCTAACAAGAAAGATATGAAAAAAGACTCACGTAAAATGACCGAAGCCGAATGGATTCGTGAATACGTTGAGAAAATTGGCGAGCCTTATAAGGGCGAGTTTAGCAATGGCGAAAGCGGCAACACAGTTGGCGCAGGTGGTGATAAGCCCGCATTGAATTCTAAGAGCATTGTTGCTGGTAAGAATGATATGGGCGGTTCTACTGCTAATATTGCTAAAGGTGGTGCAAACCAAGATCCGGACGGTAAAGCAATTGAGCAACCTAAAAATGAATATGCTAAGAAGCGTGGTGAATTGCCAGGCGCTAACAAATTCAAAAATACCCCAGGCGGCGACTCTGGTAAGACAGCTTACAAAGAGAAAGCATCACGTAGCTTCGGCAAAGGTGATAGCGAGTCTGGTAAGACAGTAGGCTCTGACGGTTCTGTTCCAGTTAACAAGAAGTCAGAAATTGGCGGCAAAATTCGTTAATTGGTATAAGCAATGAACTTACTAAGAGAACATTTAACCTTTGATAACGCTAGAATGGAAGTTCTGGCGGAAGACTCTGCGGACGGCAAAGGTAAGAATCTCTATATGAAGGGTATATTCGTACAAGGCGGTGTGAAGAACGCTAACCAACGTGTATATCCAGTTCAGGAAATTGCTGAAGCTGTTGAAAGTATACACAAACAATTGAAGGAAGGTTATAGCGTCTTAGGCGAACTAGATCATCCTGATGATTTGAAAATTAACCTAGACCGTGTAAGTCATATGATCACAGAAATGTGGATGGATGGCCCTAACGGTTTTGGTAAGTTAAAGATTCTCCCTACACCAATGGGGAATTTAGTTAAAACAATGCTGGAAAGCGGAGTTAAACTAGGAGTGTCCAGTCGTGGTAGCGGAAACGTTAACGAGGGAACTGGCCACGTAAGTGACTTTGAGATAGTCACAGTTGATATAGTTGCACAACCCAGTGCGCCTAATGCATACCCAAAAGCCGTTTACGAAGGGCTTATGAATATGCGTGGAGGCCATAGAGTTCTCGATATGGCAAGAGATGCCGGTGCAAATCAAAAAGTCCAGAAGTATTTGGCCGAGGAAGTAAAACGCCTTATCCAAGACTTAAAAATATAATAGGAGAAGCCAATGTTTGATGCATTGAAACCATTAGTAGATAGTGGCATCATTAACGAGGAAACCAAAGCGTCTATCAACGAAGCTTGGGAATCTAAGTTAACTGAAGCTCGCGAACAAATTCGTGCAGAAATGCGTGAAGAGTTTGCTGGCCGCTACGAGCACGATAAAAGTGTAATGGTCGAAGCTTTAGACAAAATGGTTACAGAAAGTCTCCAAAAAGAAATTCGTGAATTTGCAGAAGAAAAACAACAAGTTGCTGCTGACCGTGTTCGCTTTGCTAAACGCATGAGCGAAAGCGCAGGTAACTTTGATAAATTCTTAGTGGGAACACTATCAGAAGAAATCAAAGAACTACGTAGCGATCGTAAAACTTATCAAGAAAACATCCGTAGACTTGAACAGTTTGTTGTTAACACTTTGGGCGAAGAAATTCAAGAATTTGCAAAAGACAAACAAGATGTAGTAGAAACAAAAGTTCGTTTAGTACGTGAAGCTAAAGCAAAATTAGCAGGCTTACAACAAAAATTTGTTACACAATCTGCTGCCCTTGTTAAAGAATCTGTAGCACAACATCTAAACAAAGAATTGACTCAACTTAAAGAAGATATCCAAATTGCTCGTGAGAACAGTTTTGGCCGTCGTTTGTTTGAAGCATTTGCTAGTGAATTTGCTGTTACTCACTTAAATGAGAACCAACAAATCGCTAAATTAACAAAAGCATTAAAACAAAGAGAGCAACAAATTGTAGAAGCCCGCAAGGTTGTACAAAGTAAAGCTGCACTAGTTGAATCAAAAGACCGTGAAATTCGTATTATCAAAGAATCACAAGAGCGTACAGCAACTCTTAACGAGTTACTGAAGCCTCTAAACAAAGAGAAACAGGCTGTAATGAGCCAGTTACTCGAAAACGTGCAGACCGACAGAATGAAGTCTGCATTTGAAAAGTATCTACCAGCAGTTCTAAATAACTCTGTGTTACCTAAGTCTGAAAAGGCTGTGTTGGCAGAGAGTCGTGTAGAAGTTACTGGTGATAAAACTGCTAAGGTCAGCGCCGAACCCGACTATAATAATGTAGTCGAAATCAAGCGTTTAGCAGGGCTTAAATAAACCCTAATTAGGAGAAAAATAAATGACACAAGCACTATTAGAAGGCCGTTGGGGCGAGACAAAAGATGCCCTGCTCGAAGGTCTAAGCGGTTCTAGAAGAACCACAATGGGTGTAATCCTTGAGAACACTCGTAAGCATTTGGCAGAAAATGCAACTGCTGGCGCAACATCCGCAGGTAACGTAGCAACACTTAACCGTGTTATTCTACCAGTTATCCGTCGTGTTATGCCTACAGTTATTGCCAATGAAATCGTTGGCGTTCAACCAATGACTGGACCTGTAGCACAGATCCATACATTGCGTGTTCGCTATGCAGATACAGTAACAAGTTCGGCAGCAAGTCCATTCGACACTAGCGCATCAGCTGGTGACGAGGCATTGAGCCCATTCAAAATTGCTACTGCATACTCAGGTAGTACTGCTACTGGACGTGCTTCAAGCACAAGTTCATTAGAGGGTCAACCAGGTAAGCGTATCAATGTTCAAATCTTGAAACAAGTTGTTGAGGCTAAAACTCGCAAGTTGTCAGCACGTTGGACATTTGAAGCAGCTCAAGATGCACAATCAATGCACGGTTTAGATATCGAAGCAGAGATTATGGCAGCTTTGGCACAAGAAATCACAGTTGAAATTGACCAAGAGATCCTAGGATCACTACGTTCATTGGCAGCTACTGATTACGCTTTTGACCAAGCCGCAGTATCAGGTACAGCTACATTCGTAGGTGACGAGCACGCCGCTTTGGCAGTGTTGGTTAACCGCGCAGCTAACTTGATTGCTCAACGCACACGTCGTGGCGCAGGTAACTGGGCAGTTGTATCACCAGCAGCTTTGACAGTATTGCAATCTGCAACTACTTCAGCTTTTGCTCGTACAACAGAAGGTACATTTGAAGCACCTACAAACACTAAGTTTGTTGGTACATTGAACGGCGCAATGAGAATTTATGTTGACGGTTATGCAAATGACTCAACTGCAGTTCTAGTTGGATATAAAGGTTCTAGCGAAGCTGATGCAGCTGCGTTCTATTGCCCATATATTCCATTGATGAGTTCTGGAGTTGTTCTTGACCCAAGTACATTCGAACCAGTAGTTGGCTTTATGACACGTTATGGATACGTAGAGTTAACAAATACTGCTTCGTCTTTGGGCAATGCAGGCGACTACTTGAGTGAAATCAGTGTAGCAAATCTTTCTTTCCAATAATATTGGAAAAAAACTTTTTACCCTCGGGATGGGAAGTTACATTAAAGGACCGCAATTGCGGTCCTTTTTTGTTGGCTTGATAAATAATACTAACATAGGAATTTAATTATGTCATTACCATATGGAGTTAAAGTTGAATCAGGTATCGTGGTTGGTCCTGGAATATTTATTGGACTTGGTCAAGGTTCGTCTGGCATCTCTGCACCAGTTGCATCAGATTTTGCGGTAGGCCCTAATCCACCTAACGGACTAGTAGTAGGATATTCGTTAGGATTATCTACCAACATTACAGGTAGTTATAACAGTGTTACTATATTAACTCAAACAGGATCTGGTAGTGCAGTAGTTTCTGGTACAGACATATTATACAGCGGAAGCCCTTCTGGAAATCACAGCACTTTGACTATAACGTATACAGTAACTGGACCAGGCGGAACATCAAATATAGGAACTATTACAGTTGAAAATGGATGTTGTATAGTAGCCAGTGCATTAACTGCACAAGGTTTATGGACATCGAGACAGTACAAAGCACTTAACATTTGGGGTGCAGAAGTACTTGACAAGTCGTTTGCTGGCCGCGCATTGCACAAAGGTTATCACATAATTGCTCCTAAGGTAGTAATACCGGCAATCAAACAACAAGGCACCTTAAAAGCAAAATACTTTAAGTGGAGTTTTGATAACGCTACTAAAATGTTAAGAGGTAAAAAATACGATAAACTTTCAATCGTAAATAGTGCAGTATGGATTGGTGTAATGACTATTACTGGTTTATTTACTAAACAAGAACAAGCTGATAAGTCTTGGAAATCAATTTATAAGGATACAAAATAATGGCAACAATTAATAGTACAATCGATAATTGTGTACTACACAATATATTAAGTAATGCAGCAACTTCACCTGATTATAAAAGTCACGCAGATAAGCTAACTGCATTTGCTAACTTGTTGCCACAATCTGTAGTTGATCAGTATTATACTAAATCAAAACAAATTATAGATAGTAAGAAATATACTCCTGAGCAATTTGCAAGTATGTATCAGCAAAAGATTATTCCTTTAGTTGAAACAAGCGTCGACGAAACAGTATTTGCATCTCAATTATTGAGTCTATTGGATACATTATAAAATTAAAGGAAAAATATAATTAAAAACTAATTAGTATCGATAGATTTTTGCCATTTTAAGTAAATAAGTATGTTCACACTCTGAAATGAGTGTTCTCGGAGCAGCCACTTCGGGTAGCTTAGAACGCTAACATACTATAAAGGAAAATAAAATGGCAAAATTAAAAATCTCTAAAACAACTTCAGTAAGCGGAGTTACTTATCCCCAACCACGTACAGATCGTCAGACTGGACCAGAAACAATTACCAGCAACGGTGTAACAGGTCACCCAGGTAGTGTTGGTGGTATATACACACAAGCTGGAGCACAAATACACGCACAAGTAAACACAGGCAATGGTCCTACTAACGGTAGTATTTTGCGTCAAAAAGGTGCGCACAAGTTTTTATGTACTGACGGTACAAGCAAAAAAGTTTGCAAACTAGTACCAAGTCGTGTACCAGACGGCGGCCCAGGACAAATGAGTATCCCAGTTTACACAACGGTATTCAGCGGCAATATTGCTGACACAGTAGGTAATGCAACATCATCATATTTGTACTATCAAGTATCAAGTATTGTTGGTGATGCTAGTGGTATTAAAATTGGTGCAAACATTCACAACATTCAGCAAAGTATTAACGGTAATGTAGTTATTACAGCCATTAATGCAACAGTTGGTAATATTGGTAATGTTACAGTTAACTTCAGTTTACAAGATGGAGATCCCCCAAGTGGTGTTTATATTATGGAAGCAGGTTTCTTTGCTAGCCGTATTACAAATCGTTGGGTCTATGATTTTAACGGTAACAAATATCGTTATTGGAGTCAGTTACCAACAACTGCAAAACCATACCACGTGGACGCAGCAGCGGGTACTGTAGGTTTTGTACAAATTCCTGATGCTGTATAAAACACAAAAATAAATAATTTTTGATAAAATGCAAATAGGGCTGGTAACAGCCTTTTTTGCTTTGTTGATAACGGAATAAATATCTAAAACAGGATAATTCATGAGCTCGAATGACAATATATCGTCTGGTAATTACAATCTCACCACTTTAGATCCAACTGGTAATGTAGTTGTTACTACTAAAGACTTTGTTATTAACGGTAATTTAATTGTTAATGGTAGTTCAGGATTGGTTACATCAGTGGGACCAACTGGTCCAACAGGCCCAGCAGGACCTGCAGGTCCGTCAGGTAGCCCTGGTCCGTCAGGACCAAGAGGGCCATCAGGACCGTCGGGGCCTACTGGTGCAGGAGTACAAGGACCACAAGGACCAAGCGGCTCATTGGGACCATCAGGACCAAGCGGACCATCAGGACCGTCAGGGCCTACTGGTGCAGGAGTACAAGGACCACAAGGACCAAGCGGCTCGGTAGGACCATTAGGACCAAGCGGACCATCAGGCCCTAGCGGCCCTGCAGGACCAAGCGGACCATCGGGACAATTTGGACAAGACGGTAAACTTGGACCGCAAGGACCACAAGGTCCCAGTGGTTTAGATAGTACAGTACCAGGCCCACAAGGACCACAAGGACCGGCCGGTACTAGCGTAGAAATTCAAGGGTCTGTTGCAGTTTACACTGCACTTCCGAGTTCTGGACAAACATTAGGTTGGGGATACATAACATCTGATACTGGACATTTATGGGTTTATACTGGAACAAGTACAACAGATTCAACACATCATAATGGATTCTTAGATGTAGGAAATATTACCGGACCGACAGGCGCTCAAGGACCGCAAGGACCAACTGGAATTCAAGGAAATACAGGAGCACAAGGTCCACAAGGCATACAAGGAAATACTGGAGCACAAGGACCGCAAGGCATCCAAGGGCCAACAGGAATTCAAGGAAATACTGGAGCACAAGGACCCCAAGGCATCCAAGGGCCGACTGGAATTCAAGGAAATACTGGAGCACAAGGACCAACAGGTGTACAAGGACCAACTGGTGTACAAGGCCCTACTGGTGTACAAGGACCGCAAGGACCACAAGGACCAATTGGACTAGACGGAGCACAAGGATTACAAGGACCGCAAGGACCACAAGGACCATCGGGTCCACAAGGTACTCAAGGAAATCAAGGATTATCTGGTGTACAAGGACCACAAGGACCAACTGGTGCACAAGGACCAAGCGGTCCACAAGGAGCCGCTAGTACAGTACCAGGACCACAGGGACCGACTGGAATAGGCGTACAAGGACCACAGGGACCACAAGGCGTACAAGGGCCAAGCGGATCACAAGGCCTAACTGGAATCCAAGGAAATACTGGAGCACAAGGACCGCAAGGTGTTCAAGGACCAACTGGTGTACAAGGGCCACAAGGTCCTTCTGGTCTTACTTTTACTAATGTATATAGTACTGATACTTTTAGTTTAGCCAATCCTGCTGGATCTCCTACATTTACAGTTAATCAACTTGGAGCTTTTCAAGTTGGTAATAGAATTCGTGTCTGGAACAGTGATTATAACTTTTTTGAAGGCACATTAGCTAATATTAATATAGATAACGGGTATAGTAATTTACATTGGCAAGTAACCAGCGATTATGTAAAAACTTCAGGAGTTCCTAAATCTTTTTGGAGTGTTAGTCTAGTAGGGGAATACGGCTCGCAAGGGCCCCAAGGACCACAAGGTCCAATTGGTCCAATTGGACTAGACGGTGTACAAGGACCACAAGGCACACAAGGACCAAGCGGACCATCAGGACCAAGCGGACCACAAGGCCCCAGTGGAGTCAGTAATGTACCCGGACCACAAGGACCACAAGGTCCTAGCGGAGCAGGTGTTCAAGGCCCAACTGGTGCGCAAGGGCCACAAGGACCATCGGGCCCAAGCGGTCCGCAAGGTCCAAGCGGAGTTAGTAATGTACCCGGACCACAAGGACCAACGGGTATACAAGGACCAACGGGTATACAAGGACCACAAGGCCCACAAGGATTCACTGGATTTACAGGCCCAAGTGGCCCACAAGGTCCAAGTGGCCCACAAGGTCCAAGTGGAGTTCAAGGACCACAAGGCGTTCAAGGACCAAGCGGACCACAAGGATCTGCTAGTACAGTACCGGGTCCACAAGGCGCGCAAGGACCAACTGGTGTACAAGGACCGACTGGAGTACAGGGTGCACAAGGACCAACTGGAGCACAAGGACCACAAGGACCACAAGGAGCCGCTAGTACAGTACCAGGACCGCAAGGACCACAAGGACCAAGTGGTCCACAAGGAGCCAAAGGATCGAGCGGAACTGGAGAATGGTATCCTGTATTTTCTGCAGGTGTATCTACTCCGTATGTTCAAGTAACACCTTATGTATTTGAAAATTATAGTTCAACTCCAGAAACTTGGACAGATTTTATATATTCACAAGAAGGATATGTCAACGGAGCATATACTGCAATAACTCCAATGATTCAAACTTCTCCAAATGTTACATATACTATGTCAGCTGGTTTAACCAGTACTAGTAGTATAACCACAGTAAATGGTTTAGTTGGATCACCTGCAAATAGATATATCTATATAGATTATGGTTTTTACATAACAACAATCAATAATACCGGAACTTATCTTATATACGAAGACGGCGCATATCAAAATGTCACCGGTTCTTGGTCAGCAGGTGATCAGTTGTATGTAATCTATGATGGATTAAATGTCAAGTATTATTATAATAATACTTTGCTTAGAACAGTTGCTAGAAGCACAGGTTCTGCACTACATCATGCTGGTACATTAAAAAGTATCTATGCATCTTATCGTGCTTCTTTTGGACCTAACGGACAGTCAGGAGTACAAGGACCACAAGGACCACAAGGCCCTGGCGGGACAGGACCACAAGGACCACAAGGACCACAAGGCCCAAGCGGAGTAAATGGAACATCAGGCACACAAGGACCGCAAGGCCCACAGGGACCCAGTGGATTAAATGGACCACAAGGCCCTAGTGGATTGAACGGCCCACAGGGACCACAAGGCCCAAGCGGAGTAAATGGAACATCAGGTACACAAGGTCCACAGGGACCCAGCGGATTAAATGGACCACAAGGACCCAGCGGATTAAATGGGCCACAAGGACCGCAAGGACCGCAAGGACCAAATTTAACTGTTAGCAGTACTGCACCTGTCTCGCCTAATGTGGGTGCACTATGGTACAATACCAATACCGGACGAACTTATGTTTACTACGAATCTTATTGGATAGATTCTAGTCCAGCCGAAATGGGACCACAAGGTCCAACAGGACCACAAGGTAGTGCTGGTAATACAGGACCACAAGGGCCTACTGGAGCGCAAGGACCACAAGGACCAACCGGAATAGGCCAGCAGGGATTGCAAGGACCACAAGGTGTACAAGGACCGCAAGGAACTATCGGAGCAAGTACTTGGACACCTGTAGTTAATCCTGCTGGAAATGCGATTCAAAATGGTACAAATGGATTACAATATACCAAAGTAGCAGGAACCAATGGAACGTTTGATACACAGGTATACAGTACCCAAGGTTTTGTTTTTGGTGCGTATGCAAGTGCCAGTGGATCAAGTACTACTAACTTAGGTATAATGTTTGGTCTAAGCCAACAATCAAACCTAACACTCAATGTAGGATCTCCTCCTACACCTGCAATTGATTATGCTTGGTATTTTATTAATGGTACTGCTATTGTATATTTGAATGGAACTAATAGCGGTACACAATTTTCATATATTACATCAGATGTATTTACAATAACATACGATGGGTCTATTGTAAAATTCTTTAAGAATGGAGCGTTTGTTTATTCTGTAGCAAGATACCCTGGTGCTGCTTTGTACTTTGCAAGTAGCTTTACCACATTGAACGGAAGTCTTACTAACATAGCTTTTGGACCAATGGGCACAGGCCCACAAGGACCGAGCGGTGTGCAAGGACCAACAGGACCACAAGGAGTACAAGGACCAACTGGAGTACAAGGACCACAAGGACCAAGCGGTCCTCAAGGAGCAGCTAGTTCAGTTCCTGGGCCACAAGGACCGACTGGGATAGGTGTACAAGGACCGCAAGGACCGCAAGGACCACAAGGAACCGTTGGACCACAAGGACCATCGGGTCCAACCGGAATAGGTGTACAAGGACCACAAGGAACCGTCGGACCACAAGGACCGCAAGGACCACAGGGAGCTGCTGGTAACGGATCTTGGACACCTGTATTAGTTGGCACCGCAGTCCAAAGTACTGCAACTGGCTATACTTTTAGCAAAACAGGTGCAACTACTGCTTACGACAGTCAGGTATATAGTGTACAAGGATATCTAAACGGATCTTTTTGTTCTTTTAGAGCATCTAACACTAATCAAATATATGCTGGCTTGGCGTTGAATCCTACTAGCGGGACTACTCCTGCATATTTAGACTACGGATTTAATTTAGTTGGTGGCACATATATAATATATGAAGCTGGTTCTAGCACTGGTATTACTGGTTCTTATAGTGTTGGTACCATATTTACAATAGTGTTTGATGGTAGTTATGTAAGATATTATGTAAGTGGATCGAGTTCGTCTGTCAGAACTGTAGCGGCTTCTCTTCCATATAATCCATTGTATTTTAGTGCTTTATTTTACCAACAAAATTCAGGAATAAACTCTGCGGTGTTTGGCGCAGTTGCACAAGGCGCAGCCGGGCCACAAGGCCCACAAGGACCAATTGGTCCTATAGGAAATATTGGACCACAAGGCCCAGCAGGCCCAGCAGGCCCATCCGGGCCACAAGGCCCAGCAGGTAGTGCAGGTCCAGCAGGTAGTGCAGGTCCAGCAGGTCCAGCAGGTAGTACAGGTCCAGCAGGCCCAGCAGGTAGTACAGGTCCAGCAGGCCCAGCTGGTCCAGGTCTTCCTACAGGAGGAACAGCTGGGCAAGTATTATTCAAAAATAGTACTACAAATTATGATTACTCATGGAGTTACGGTGCAAGAGACTATATTGCTGTTGCTTGCGGTGACGAGTCTACACCAATCGCAACAGGTTCACCTGTTGTGATGACTTTTAGGTTGCCTTTTGCTTGTACATTATGGCAACCGCCTAGAATAAGTGTAACTACCCCATTATACTCCGGAACTTTGACTGTTGGAATAATATATGGTGGCCCAGTTGCTCCCACTCAGTTATGTAGTATTAGCCCAACTTTGTCTACTGGTGCTTACAGTTCAGTCGGGCAAAATACCCAATTGGCAGTAACATCATTGCCCGATGATACACAAATTCAAATTCAATTGACAGGAACGTACAGCGGTGGAGCTGGCTTAAAAGTAATACTTTATATACAAAAAAATGCTTAACAATTAACCAATTTATCACAATTTATTATGTCATTTTTTATTCAATTTTATGTACCATCCTCAAAAGGGGAAGCAGTATTTAATGTGCCCGGCACATACACTTTTGTGATGCCTAGTTATATAAACACAATATCTGCATTTCTTGTTGGAGGCGGCGGTGCCGGAGGCGCCTCATATGGCGGCGGCGGTGGCGGCGGCGGTACAACTTACGGAAATAATATGTTTGTATCTCCAGGGGCAACTTATACAGTTGTAGTAGGTGCAGGTGGGGCAAATAGTGGCCAAGCTGGTGGTAATAGTTCTCTTTCTGTAAGCGGAACGACTACACCTATGCTAAAAGCATATGGTGGTAGCGGTGGATCTGCAGGAAACAGCAATACTGGTGGTGGGGGTGGCGGTGCTGGTGGGTTTCGTTCGACAATGGAGGCAGGGGGAGTAGGGGGCAGTGCACTTAATTGTGGTTCACCTAGTTTATTTTCAGGTGGTGCAGGAGGTATAGGGGGGACCAACAATCCTCCTAATTTATGTTTTGGGTATCAATACACTTGTGGCAATGGCTCATCAGGTGGTGCAGGAGGAAGCGGCAATAGTCAAAACAATGGCGGTTCTCCAGGAAAATGGAACTCTGGTATGGAATATTACTTTAATGTTCTTGGATATGATGAGAGCTTCTATTATTATGTTACTGCCGGCGGCGCAGCAGCTTGGAATGGTGCACAAGGAGGTGGAGGAATAGGTCTTCATGGGAATATAGCCCCAGCAGGTCAACATGGTTTAACCAATAATCCTGCTAGTACGAACATCGTCAAAGGCGGTACTTATTGGCAGCTAAATGGAGCCTCTGGCGGTGGATCTGGGGGATGCAATGGTGGCAGCTCTTGTGGGGGTAACTACGGCGGCGGTGGCGCTGGAAGTTATGCTGGAGGTTCTGGGGGCAGTGGAGCAGTTAAGATTGTTTACCCCGGGGGCACTAGAAAATATCCATATACTGATGTGGCAACTGACTATCATATACTAATAACTAACTAATCTCAAATTCCGATTCTGCAGGTATAGCTAAATATACAAAGCCATATGAGATTACGGGATGACACAACAGATAATTAACCTTGGAACCGGTCCAAATACACAGACCGGAGAGACAATCCTAACTGCATTCGTTAAAGTTAACGACAACTTTACCGAACTTTATGCGGCTCTCCAAGGTAACGGCGCCGATAATCTAATCGGCAACACCATAACAGCCAATAATTTTGTTACAACTGGTAACATCAGAACTGGTAATATTGCAGCTTATGGTAATATTGCTACAATAGGCAATATTATAGCCAGCGGATTCTTCTATCCCAACGGTAAATCAATACTAGGTACAGATGCAATCAACACAGATTTGTTGCCGTTAACGGGCAACATATTCAGTATAGGTTCCAATGCATATCCATGGGCTGCAGCAACCATTGCTAATAGTATTACATTAGGTGGTCATGTATTAGAGTTTAACGCTCAAAATATTCTAACAGTTGATGGAATACCATTTAGAGGTAGCTACAGTGATGCTAACGTAGCTGCTTATTTGCCATACTATGGCGGTCCCATAACAGTATCAAATATCTATATTAACAGTACTGATATTACAACGGACGGGACACATTTATTTGTCAATGGTTCGTTAGTAGCTGGTAATTACAATAATTCTAATGTGGCAGCCTTTTTACCTACCTATGGTGGACAGATATCTGCTTCTAATATTGATCTCGGCGGATACGGTATTACAACAGACGGTAATACAATATATCTAAATGGCAAGTCGATTCAAAGTAATTATGGTGATGCAAATGTAAGAGCACTGTTACCGACTTATTCCGGAAACTTAAATAGTATCAACGGAATTACAGCATCTAACCTTACTGCCAATAATGCCAGTATTAGTAATGTACTTTATTTAGATACCAGTACAATCACTGCAGTAAAAAATACATTATATGTAAACGGTGTACCAATTACTGGTACGTATACTAACTTATCGGTTGCCGCTTATTTAGATACTTACTTGCCAGCACATAGTGGTAACTTAAATGCTATCGACAACTTAAATGCCAATACTGCAAACATCTACCAAACATTATATTTGAATGGATCGGCGCTAACGGTTGTTAATAATCAATTGTTTGCAAACGGTGTGCCCATTACTGAAACATACAGTAATACAAACGTTCATTCATACTTGCCAACATATACTGGTACACTAAACAATTTAACAAGTGTTAGCAGTAATGTATTAGTAGCAACAGCCAATTTGGTATTAGATGGTGCAACACTAACAGTAGTAAATAATCAACTATACAGTAACGGGATTCCAATTTCTGGTACTTATAGCAATGCCAACGTAGCACAGTACTTGCCAATTTATTTTGGCAATATGAATTTAGTTAATAACTTAACTGCTAATATTGTTGAAACAGTTAAAAATCTGGTATTGGATTCTACCAGCGAAGTTGTTGGTAATATTATTCCTAGTTTAGATTTAACTTATACCTTAGGTAATACCACAAATAGATTTAAGAGTTTATATGTCGGTGGCAATACAATTTATATTGGCAATCAATCGATATCAAGCAATGCTACACAAATTACTCTTAGTAATGCTGTTAGCACAGGCAATGGTTTCTTTGGCGGCAATGTTTACATTTCTGGATTTGCAAATGTAACTGGAGATATTACTGCCAATAATATAAATGCCAATACAAATATTCTTGCTGGAGGCAAAGTTGCAGTAGTTGGTACCATTGATGCGGATAGTAACATCACTGGCGCAAATTTAATCAGTAACGGCACAGTTAGTACTGGTACCTTAACAGTTGCAACAACTGCAACTGTAACTGGCAATGCTACTGTTGGAAACTTAATTACTTCAGGTAATATAAGCGGCGTTAATACATTATTTGCCAATGCTGCTAATTTAATTGGAAATCTTACTGCTGGTAATTTAACTTCTGCGGGTACGTTGACAATTGGTACAATAACTGCCAATGGCAATATAACCACAACTGGATCAATTAATTCAACTGGTGGCATAACCGGCGGAAATATTACCAGTAATGGATATGTTAGTACATCTACTTTATATGTTGCATCTACTGCAAATATTGCAAGCAATTTAACTGCTGGTAATATATCTACCTTAGGTAATGTAGCTGCTGGTTACTTTATCGGTAATGGTAGTTTATTAACAGGAATTGATGCTACACAAATTAGATACCAATTGTTATCTAATGTAAAAGTTGGCAGTGATGGAAATATTACATTTAGTACTAATACTAATCCCAACACCGCAGTATTCAGTGATCAAGCATTTACATTCTACAGAGATTTATTTGTAGATGGTAATATTGTTGCTACCGGAAGTATTACTGCAAACGGTAATTTAATATTAGGAAATGCTGCAACTGACACAGTTCAGTTCGGAGCAGAAGTTAGCAGTGATATACTACCTAGTCTAACACTCACTTATAATTTAGGTAGTCCCGCTAACCAATGGAAAGGTATATATGCAGGTACTGCTAATGTTACTACATTAACTGCAAGCGGAAATATAACTGCTGGTAATATTGCTACTAACGGTTCTGCAAATATCGGAACATTAACAGTAACCAATACTGCCACAATATCAGGTAATTTGTCGGCAGGTAATATTTCTACACTGGGCAATATTACTGCTAACTCAGTTACTGCAACTGGTAACATATCTGCAGCGTACTTTAGTGGAACTTTTGTTGGTAATATTGTTAGTAATAACTTATTAGGCAATACAATTCCTTTAGGAACTCCTATAGATCAAAACTTTGTAAATGGTGCAATTGGTACTTGGACCAGTACCACTTCGGTTACTGATGCTATTGACCAATTAAACGAAGCAATGCTTAACATACAGGCCAACACATATGTTAAGAGCACAAGTTTTATTGCTACTCCTACCAGTGGTGGCGCAGGCACATTGGTTACATTAACCATTAGTTCAGTAGGAAACCCAAATCATTATAATGTAAATTGGGGAGATGGCGGGTTCAGCAATGCAGTTACTACAGTAACTCCTAGTTATACATATACCAATAATGCACTAAGTCCATTTACAGTTTCTGTTACTGCTTATAATAATCTTGGTTATGGTGCTGGTAGTAGTGCTAGTTTTACACGTACGAATTATATTGTAATTTATACTGCTGATCCTGTTATGGGATTTGGACTGTACAGAGCAAATGTTGGCGGGTCTTCGTTGTCCGGCAACAATCTTTATACCAATATTGGCCAACCGATTTATCTACAGAACAGTACAACAAACACAACAATGGCCAATGTTACTTACACTATTAACTTTGGTGACGGTACTGCAAATGCAGGTGTAAGTAGTGATAGTCAACCCGGCGGTGTGTTAGGTAGTAGATATGCTTACACCTACAGTAACAGCAGTGGAACAAGTCAAGATACTGTTACATTAACACTGACCAGTCACACCACTGCAAATCCTGCAAGTATTCCAAGGAATACTACTGCATTGCTAAAAGTATACAATCCAAATATTTCAGCTCCAGATGGATTAAGTGCAAAAACAATTACCTTCACTGGTAATACTGGTACAGGTCCTTACTTGGCAGCAAACTTTGCCAATAATACCAACGGTGCAGTTACTATTACTGCTGGTAATCCTATTGCTAGAACCGTAGCAAATACTGGCACAGTTAACACAGTAACAATGTCTTCTTATGCTTATAATGCATCAGCTGGTACATTGTCTGCTTATGTAAACAACAGTAATAACGGAAATGTTTCATTGTCAATAAGTGACAACTCCAGCACATATGGTGCATTGGTTGTTGCTGGCGAAAGTGATTATAATTTATTAACCAATGCAGGTGTGTCGACTACTTTTGCAGCATCGACTTATGCACCTGGGCTATATCAAGGCTTTGAAGCATACATTGCTGCAAATGCCAGCACATTGAACAGTGGCGTAAACAATTTCAAATTATCACATTCTACCACAGGTAATACAAATGTTGTGGAATTTGCCAAAGACTTTTTAACAGTTACTCCGTCAATTGATTTAACCAGTGCACACATTTATGAAAGTGCTGCTGGTACATATAGATATATTTCTGGTATACCTTATTATAATACAGGTAGCCCTCAGGTTACTGTTAGCGGTGTCAAAATATACAATTGGATTGGTCAAACATATTCTGGACCAGTTAGTTCAGTAAATCCATTTACTGTAAATCCTGGAACAAATATAGAAAGCACTAGCGGTAATATTATTGTTTCCCAGACCAAAACTTATGGTAACTTGGACGGTAATGTAACATATTTGAGCGGAGGAGTTCCATTGGCGAATACTGGAACTGTTAGCAGCTATTCCATTGGAAATCAAACTGTAAATATCGGAGGTGTTGCCAGTACTGCAGCAGTTCAAACATTGGCTTTTGTTGCCAACAATGTAAACGGAACAGGTACCAGTTCAACTTATGCAACAGCAAACATACAGGTGTTTAATGCTACTCCGTCGGGATTTGTTGAAACTGCAATACCTTGTACAATAACCGATACCAATGGTGCAAATGCTGCTCCTGCAATTCGTATAGTAATAAGTGGAGCCAGTGGAGCAACGCCTGCGTATTCTAGTAGTACAAATTATTATGCAAACCGTGTATGGAGTGGAGCACAAACAGTTGCTGGAACCGATGAAGCAGTAGTTCGTTGGAATCAATTAAAATTCTTTAACACAGATTTAAGTACAGGCTACTTGCCAGTGGGACCAAACTTAGCCACTGGTCGTAGTAGCGGGTACCAATACTTCCGTGGTGCGTTTGCTCGTACAGGGCGCAATAGTTGGAATGTTACTATTACTGGAAAAATATCTGGACTAAAATTTGCAGTGCCAGGTACCAGCATAGACACACTGCCTTATACCACCAATGGTTGGTTAGATGCTACAGTTGCATATTACGGATCTGGTGTTGCTGGAGCATTTACTAGTGGGTGTGCAACCTCTACTCCAGTTCCGATAAGTACAGTAATATCTGGGACAACTTACGGAATAACATTAGGTACAGGTAGTACAAGTGCCCCGGGCAATACTGGTAACCAAGTTTTATTCAGTATTGTATTGGGTCCTACAGATTATATAACCTCTTGGAGTTTTAGTTAATGGCAGTCTCAGATACACAAAAAGTTGATTACCTTTGGAAAAAGATAGGTTATGGCGCGACTAAAACCACGCTAGGTAATCTGAGACAAGGGTATGAGGAGCCGAATCCAAGCCCTTTGTTGTTACGTGGTGACCACGTATGGACACAGTCTGGACAGATCCCTACTCCAATTCCCAGTGCCAACACCAGTATTGTTGCAGTTTACAATAATAGTTTGAATAATGTTGTCCAGTGTACAATGGATAATACTGTTCTTACCAACATCACTTGGAATACTGGTCTGACAAATTGGATTCCTCCAGAAATAGATCCCAGCTATTTACTACAGGTATTCATTGCCAACAGCACCGGCATTAACGGAAATTTATCAGGTAAGTCATACACACAAATACAAGCCGCTGGAATTAACAACGACGGTTGGTTCTTTGATTACCAGTCTGGTATATTAAACTTCAATGATGCTAATGTTCCCGCTGGATTAATCACTGGTAAAAGCATTTATGTAACCGGTGCACGATATACTGGACAATTTGGTGTAACTGGCACCAGTACTGGATCTTTTGGTAATCTTTCTTTTGCTAATACTACTATTAGCACTACCAGTACCAACGGTAATTTGGTATTATCTCCCAACGGTACTGGGGTAGTTTATATACAAAATGGTGCAGTAGTTAATGGCAATGTAACTGCCAATTACTTTATCGGTAACGGTGCTTACTTAACCAATGTTCCTGCTAATTCTATTACAGGATTAGATTTAAGTAGAATCTATAACGGTAATACCAATGTTGCAACTTATGCAGACGGTAATGCCACTATCAGCAGTTACGGCTACGGAAATATTGCAACATTTAATAATACTGCAATTACCTTTTATAGAGACTTTAATGTAGCAGGAAATATTGTTGCAACTGGTAGTATTACTGCTAACGGCAATTTGATATTAGGTAACAGAACAACTGATACAGTTGTGTTTGGAGCAGAAGTCAATAGTGATATTATACCGTCGATCACCAATACATATAATCTTGGTAATGTTTCTTATCAGTGGAATGCCATTTATTCGCAGTCTGGTTACATATCTGCAAATCTTACAGCCGGTAATATCAGTACTGGTGCATTGTCAGCTAATACTATTTCTGCCACTGGCAATTTGTCTGCAGGAAATATAACAACAACTGGCACACTAACTGCTGGTAATATTAACAGCAACGGAACAATAACTGCAGGATCTTTTGTTGGTAACTTTACCGGAAATATTACCGCTAACATTACAGCTGCAGGACAAGATACTTTTGTACTGTTTAACGACGGTGGTATAATAAGTGCAAATGCAGGGCTTGCATTTAGCAAAACCAGTAACTTGTTAGCAGTTGGTTCTACTGTTTTAGTTGGGTCCGGAATCGGCGGTAATGTAACAGGTGCAAATTTAATTCTTGCTAATATAGTTGTTGCAAATAATACATTTACTGGACCGATTGGTGCAATTGCGCCAAACACTGCAATATTTACAAGCGAAAGTGTTAGCGGTAATTCTGTAGTAAACGGATTAACTGTTAACACCAGTGCAGTAATTGGCACAACATTACAAGCAAAAAGCGGATTACAAAATACAGTAATTGGTAATGTAACACCCAACACTGGTAATTTTACTAATATAACCGCAAGTGCAGGCGCCAATGTTACAGGAAATCTTACTGTAGATAGTATAACAGTCAATAGTTCTGTAGTAACAGGTAGAACATTACAAGCATTGGGCGGCATACAAAATACAGCAATTGGTAATAGTTATGCTAGTACCGGTTCTTTTACTACACTAACATCTGGTGGATTGGTAACATTTAATACTGGATACGATTCAGGCACTAGTTATATTAATGGTACTAGTCAAAATACTTTTGCAGTCCGCGGCGAGCAAGTTGGCGTTAACACCATTAGTTGGGTACCAAATGCAAGTTTCCAAATTAACGGTACAGATAGTTTATTATTACCAGTAGGTAATGTATTACAAAGACCAGCAACTGCAACTGCTGGTATGATAAGATACAATTCTCTTTTGAATAATATAGAATGGTTTGATGGTAATGTATGGACAGTTCCTATTACATCATTTAGTGTAGCCACTTCTAATATTCAATACGGAGACGGATCAAGTACACGATTCACATTGCCTGTTGGTAATGCAACTACTGCAGGTACTATGGTTAGTATCAATGGTATTGTACAAGAACCTATTAATTCGTATACTGTGACTGATTCTTATGTAGATTTTACAGAAGCACCATTGGATACTGATGTAATTGATTTTAGAATATTTACATTAACTCCGTCTGTTATAGTTGATGCAGGTAATATTAGTAATATTAGTTTTAGTGGCGGAGGCGGAGCAGCTGCAACAGTAGTCGGTAATACGGCACCTACAAGTCCTACAATAGGACAATTATGGTATGATAATTCAACAGGACGAACATACATATATTATTCTGGAAGTTGGGTAGAAGCTAATCCAAGCGCACCAGGACCCAGTGGGCCACAAGGTCCAATTGGTAGTACTGGCCCAAGCGGACCACAAGGGCCTTCTGGCCCAAGCGGACCTCCCGGACCCAGTGGCGGACCAAGCGGAGCACAAGGACCACAAGGACCAACAGGGACTGCCGGACCACAAGGACCAACAGGGACTGCCGGACCACAAGGACCAACAGGGACTGCCGGACCACAAGGACCACAAGGACCAACAGGGACTGCCGGACCACAAGGACCACAAGGACCAACAGGGACTGCCGGACCACAAGGACCAACTGGCACGTTTTCAGGCACATTAACTGCCAATATTAACGGCGCAGGATACACACTTACCAATGTGTCTACAGTTACTAGTACTGGTAATATAACTGCTAACAATATAGTAAGTAATACATTTACCTATGCTAACGGTGTCAGTATATTAACAGGAATTGTTGCAGGCGGAACAAATTACAGCAATGCTAATGTATTTTCCTATCTAGGATCAAACAGCAATGTTGCTATAACTACCACTGGAAATGTGACTGCTAATAATTTTATAGGTAACGGTGCAAATTTAACCGGCTTAAATTATAACCAGACTGGTAATATCTATGGAACACAACCCAATGTAACATTAGTCGCTGGTAATTATTCATATGTTTTTGATAACACAGGTAATTTGACTATTCCTTCAGGCGGGGACATTTTGTTGCCTACTGCTAATTCTACAATTACAATGACCGGTAATATTGTTGTTGGTAATGTTATTGCTGCTGGATCAAGCGGACCCAAGACACGTTTCTTATGGGACACTTGGCAAGCTAATTCTACATCGGCATTGAGCTCATTTACTCCAAGTGGTACCATTGGTGGTAATGCTACCTGGGATAGCACACAAGCATATGGATTAAAACTAACCACAACAAGTACTTCACAGTCTGGCTACATTAACTGGAACAGTAGTACAATCAATTATAACTATGATATGGTTATAACTGCTAGTATTGGTGCTAGTGGAGGAACCGGTGCAGATGGACAATGGATCTACTTTGGATCTAATGCTGCCATCACAGGTAATCCCGGTAATACCACCACTTATGGTGGCATTGCGGTTATGAACCATTATTATAGTAGTTCAAGTCAGTTTGAAGTTTATGTTGGCGGTACACAAATTAATATTCCCTATATTGGTAACGGTAACTATGTAACATCTGGAGTTACATTATGGAACGCCAGTTACACCAGTTTCTATAATCTAACACTGAAAATACGCAAGATACAGAACGGCAACCGTATGTTAGAAGTATATATCAATGAAATATATCAAGGATCAGTCAACATTGGTAGTTGGACTCCATCTGGAAATTACTTTGGTGTAGCGGCATACACTGGAGGATCCACTGCTCAAAACTGGGTACGTCAACTAAAGATAGATTGGTAATATGATAATTTCTGGTGTCAATCTAATTAATGTTGGGTATGTGCGGGACACACCGCCTATCGTTACCTCAGGAACATTGCTATATCTTGATGCCGGTAATTCGGCTAGTTATCCAGGTACAGGCGGTACTTGGTATGATCTAAGCGGAAATAACAATAATACTTTTTCATCAAGCAATACAGTATTCAATTCAGCCAATGGCGGATATTTTAATTTTACTGACCCAGGATGGTTTCAAACAACCAGTTCAAAATATAATGTAACATACACTGGTAAGAGTATTTTTATGGCTGGTAAACTAACTGGTGCCATGGGATCTGGCACATACCGTTGTTTGTTTGGTAGCAACGGAGCCAATAGAAATTTCAATTTGTATTTTTATTATACAGGTAGTGCATACGAATTACATTTTGCACAAGGTTATGGCGGTGGCTCGGGAGGCATAAGCACTCCGTTGACTTATACTTTTGGTAACTGGTTTACCTGTGGAGTCACAATGACTACGGATGGCACAATAACTTACTACTTTAACGGCCAGCAGGTCAGTATATCATCTGGAACATTTTATCAATATCTAACTACAACCAGTGAGAACGTTGGGGCAAGCGATAACTATTGGTCTGGTCCTATCAGTGTAACAGCAGTATACAGTAGAGCATTATCGTCTGCAGAAATGCTACAGAATCACAACTCAGTTCGATCAAGATACGGTTTGTAGTATATAAGTATTAATAATAGGAACAAAAATGCCATTAAATTTTCCAGGATCAGCAACAACAGGTGCAACATATACCGGACCGAACGGAGTTATATACACTTTTGACGGAAATGTTTGGAATGGTTCGGCTCCTACTGTTACTGGACCACAAGGTCCAATTGGTAACGCTGGACCACAAGGACCACAAGGTCCGATTGGTAATGTTGGCCCGAGTGGCCCAAGCGGAGTACAAGGACCACAAGGACCACAAGGTCCCATTGGTAATACTGGGCCACAAGGGCCTTCAGGTGGAGGTTCACAAGGACCACAAGGACCTCAAGGACCACTTGGTAATGCAGGACCGCAAGGACCACAGGGACCAATTGGTAATATTGGACCACAAGGGCCACAAGGCCCACAAGGAACTGTAGGATCACAAGGCCCTCAGGGACCAATCGGTAATACAGGAGCCCAAGGACCACAAGGCCCAACCGGACCTAACGCCAATCAAACTTTGAACACCAGTAGTTCTGTTACTTTTGCTGGAATTACCAGTACTGGCACAATAACAGGTAATGCAAACAGTAGTGCAACTACATCAACTGGTGTTGGTTATATTGGGATGCCACAAAATACGCAAAGCAGTAATTATACACTGGCATTGACAGACCAAGGTAGCCAACTTTATATAACTGGAACTTCAACCTTAACTATCCCAGCAAATAGTAGTGTAGCATTTCCAATTGGGGCCACTGTGGTAATTATAGCAGGACCTAGTGCCACTGTAACAATATCTTGCGGAGATACTATGTATTTGGCTATATCTGGTACCACTGGATCTCGCACATTAGCAGCATATGGTATGGCAACTGCAACTAAAGTTGCCAGTACAACTTGGTACATCACTGGCGGGGGATTGACCTAATGTCAGGTATAATGTTGGCATCTTCGGGTATACTTTCTTCCAAACAGCATAGTGGATTCTACGGACCTGCACCAAGTTTATACTCTCTTTCTGCCAGTGCGTATAATGTACAAGTTACGCTACCTGCCAATGGCCTACTTATATATACATTTTGTGGTATAGTACAAACAGGCTACGGATTTTCTATATCAAATGTAATATTCGGTAATAGTACGAGACCATTTACACAGAGATACGGCACTGGTAGTGTAGCAGGTACTGGTGGCAACTATGATTTTATTTTATATTACTATGTAAACAAAACTGGTTCTTCGATTACAGGATATATTAGTAGAACTCTTTCATTACCTACCAATAATTCATTGGCAGAATCTTGGCAAGTGTTTACTGGAGTAAATCCATCAAATCCATTTTATACTTCTTCTACTAGCACTAGTGGTAGTTATACTGGGATATCTGGAAATTTTGGATATCCTAGTATCTCATTAAGTAACATACCAGCATACACTACGCCTATTGTATATTTTGCTGGTAAAAGCGGCTTAAATGCCAAAGCAATAACTGGATGGACGTCAACTGCGTCTTCCGCAGGATCGTATTCAGGGTATACTTGTAGCCAAATGGGATTCTACAAACAGTACACCACTGCTACATCTTCAGATGCGGCCACAATGACTACTCAAGTAGGAACAACCGCCACTCCTACTTTTTATGCCTGGGATATATTACAACCGGCGTCATAAATATTTTATGAAATAGACTAATAATTTATGATTATAAGCAAGCGGCGTGGGTGGTGAAGTAAACTAAATTAGCAAGAAAAATCTTAAAAAAACCCAGTAAATTGCCCGCTTAGATATAAAATTTCAATTCATGCTAAATACACTATAATTAAAAGGTACCCGTAAAATGGCACTAACCAGACCAACGCTAGAAAATATAAACAGTAACCTCGTTGAGCTTACTGACTCCCTAATAACACTTAACTATGCCAATGGATCCTCTGCAATCAGCAGAGACCAAGGTATTGTTTTTAATCGTGCAACACAAAGCAATGTTGCACTGATTTGGAATGAATCCATCGGTGCATTCCGAACAGTATATACTACTGCAACAGGCAAAGAAAAAGGTAATATCTCTGTTACCAGCAACGCAGATTTTGTATTTGGTAATACAACACAATCTGGTGCATCAACAATTGCAGGTATCTTAACTGTAACTAATAGTACACTATCAAGCAGTACTAGCAGTGGTGCAGTTGTTGTGTCTGGCGGTTTAGGTGTTGCTGGCAACATTTATTCAGGTAGTTTATACACCAATAACATTAATTTAGCCAATGGTAGCCCATTATCTAGTAATTTAAGAATTACTGGCGATGCTACTGGTCAAGGTTTTGCGTATACAGGTACTGCTTCAGTTCCTTCAACCGTTAATATTACACTAGCAAGTACTGGTGTTACTGCTGGAAGTTACGGTAATTCTGTTTCTATCCCAACATTCACAGTTGATGCCAAAGGTAGACTAACTTCTGCAGGTTCTGTAGCATTAGTAGCATACAATGATTATGCAGCTGATACTGGTACTCCTGCAAATATTGCGTTAGGTGGTACACTAACAATTGCTGGTACAGCAAATCAGATTTCAACTTCGGTAGCTGGTAATACAATTACCATTGCTTTACCTAATTCCATTACTACTCCAGGCGACTTGTTCGTTACTGGTAATTTGGCTATTGCTGGTAATACAACTTATGTTACTGCAATTACAGTTACAACAAATGATAAAACAACACACCTAGCCAATAATACTGCACAAGGTGCAAGTTTAACTGGTGCTGGTTTGATTGTTGGTCAAGCAAATGCAGCTACTTTCTTATACGATGATACTACAACCAGCTGGCAGAGCAACTTAAACATTACTCCAACTGCTAATGCTACATTGAATTTAGGTGGTACTAGCAATTACTGGAGTACTGGTTACTTCAATGCTATTCAAGCACCTAGTATTACTGGTGTATTGCAAACTGCAGCTCAACCAAATATTACTAGCTTAGGTACAATTACTAATTTAACAGTTAGTGGAACAGTAACTGCTTCGACAGTAAATGCTGCCACAATTGGTAACACTGGTGCTACTTTAACTGGTACATTAAGCACAAATGCACAACCAAATATTACATCAGTTGGTACATTAACTGGTTTAACATTAAGAGGTACTTTATACGGTACTAGTGTCCAAGCTCAATCGTTTGGAAATTTAGGCGCAACTTTTAGCGGTGATACATTCTCTGCAGTTAGCGGATTCCAAGGCCCATTAAATGGTACATTGGGTTCAGCTGGTGGCAATACTGCCATTGTCAGCACACTGAGTGCTACAGGCAATGCAACAGTTAATTCATTGAGCGTTAACAACTCAGCTACTATTACTGGTACATTGGGTGTAACTGGAAACACAACAGTTGCTAATTTATCTGTAACTGGCATATTAAATGCTCCGAGTATTAGTCTAAGCGGTGGTTTGCAAAATACTCCAATTGGTAATGCAATACCAAGCACAGGCAATTTTACAACATTAACTGCAAACACTGAAAGTGTAAGTGGTAACTCTACTGTAAATGGCTTAACAGTCAATACTAGTGCAGTTGTTGGTACAACACTACAAGCTCAAGGCGGCTTACAAAATACAGTAATTGGTAATGTTACTCCAACTACTGCTTATTTCACTACTGCTTATGCAGGTACACTAAATGCTGCACAAATTGGTAATACTGGTGCATTGTTAACTGGTACATTAGATTCTGCTAGCGGTGTTCAAAGCAATATTACTACTGTTGGTACATTAGGTAACTTAACAGTAACAAACACAATTAACGCAAACAAAGTTCAAGCAAGTGTAATTGGTAACACCGGTGCTGCATTACAAGGTGCAACAGTTACAGCTTCTACTGCTATTCTTGGCCCAGTTGGTGTAGGCGGAGCAAATGTTGGTTTCTTTACAGACATTAATGCTTCTGGTAATGTAACTGCAGCTACTATTGTTAGCAATGGTTCAGTTACTGGTACTTCTGCACAATTTACTACAATTAACGGTAGTGGCAATTTAACAGTTGACGGTTTAACTGTTAATACTAGTGCAGTAATTGGCACAACATTACAAGCAGTTGCTGGTATCCAAAATACCCCAATTGGTAATGTAACTGCCAGTTCAGGTCGGTTTACTACAATTGCTGGTAGCAGTACATTAAATGTTGGCGGAACTGCCACAGTTAACGCATTGACCAGTAACGGAGCAGTTACAGGTACTACTGCACAATTTACTACAGTCAACGGTAGTGCAAATGCTACAGTTGATGGATTGAGTGTTAATAATTCAGTTACAATCGGAACTACATTAGGAGTTTCTGGTGCTACATCATTGGCCAATGTTACTGCTGGAAATGCAACAGTAACAGGCACATTAACTACAAACGGCATTACAATTACAGGTGGTATTCAAAATACTCCAATTGGTAATGCTATTGCAAGTACTGGTACATTTACAACATTAACAGGTACAAGTTTCAATACTAGCGGTAATGCAACAATCAATGCATTGAGTGTTAATAATACAGCTACTATCGGAAGCACATTAAGTGCAAGCAGCTTGGAAAATACACCAATTGGTACAATTACTCCTGCAACAGGTACATTCACAACATTGATTGGTACAACAGAAAGTATCAGCGGTAATGCAGTAGTAAATGGATTAACAGTCAATACTAGTGCAGTAGTTGGTACAACGCTACAAGCAGTTGCTGGTATCCAAAATACAGTAATTGGTAATGTACAAGCAACTTCTGCTAACTTTACAGTTGTTAATGCTAGCGGAATAATTAATGCTGGTTCTGGAATTAGAACTACTGGCAATATTATTCCTACTGCAGATTTAACATACACATTAGGAAATTCAACAAATAGATTTAAGAGTCTATATGTTGGCGGAAATACAATTTACATCGGTACTGCTAATATCAGCTTAGATAATAACGGCAATGTATTGATTAACTCAGGTATCGGCAATCAAATTAATTTGTCAAATACTGGTGTATCATTGACTTCGTTTAACACTGATATCAGTAGCGGAGTATTATACGGTAACTTGATTGGTACATATGCTAATGTTACTAATCTATATGCACAAAACGGTACATTCGGAGTAGGAGTCGCTACAGGCACATTGAATGCCAATGCTAATGCTACGGTTAACGGACTAACTGTTAATAACAGCGGCACATTTGGTACAACACTACAAGCAGTTGCTGGTATCCAAAATACGGTAATTGGTAATGTAACTGCAGCTGCTGGTTACTTTACAAACTTAAATGCCACTCAAGCAATTAGTGGCGGTACAACATTAAACATTGGTGGAAATGCTACAGTTAATGCATTGGCAGTTAACAATTCAGCTACAGTTGGTGCAACACTGCAAGCAGTTGCTGGTATCCAAAATACTGTAATTGGTAATGTAACTGCAGCTGATGGTTATTTTAATAATCTATATAGCACAAGTGTTAACAATAGCGGTAACCTAATAGTTAATGGCTTGACAGTCAACACAAGTGCAGTAATACAAGATACACTAAGTGCTGGTAGTTTAGAAAATACTCCAATCGGTACAGTTACTCCTGCTACTGGTACATTTACTGACATCGTTGGTTCTACTGAAAGCGTTAGTGGTAATTCCACAGTTAACGGTTTAACTGTTAATACTAGTGCTACTATTGGTACAACATTGGGTGTTACTGGAAATGCTACAGTTGGTAACTTGATTACTGCAGGCTCTTCAGGAACTGGTAATATCAGTGGTGTAAACACAATATTTGCAATATCTGCAAACATCAGCGGAAACACTACAACTAATCAATTAACAGTTAATTCTAATGCAACAATTGGCGGAACATTGGGTGTTACTGGCGGTAACGTAAATATTGCATCAGGCTACTATTTGGTAGGTAATATTGCTGGTTCAATATCTGGTGCAGTCAGTGCAGCAGGTAATGATACACAAGTTCAATATAATAACAGCGGATTGATTGGCGCTAATGCAGGATTTAGATTTACTTCAAGTACTGCTACATTAAATGTAAATGGTAGTGTAGTTACTGACACAGTAAATGCAGCTACTATTGGTAACACAGGGGCTGCATTAACAGGTGCAACATTGGCAACTAGCAGTACTGCTACAGTTGGTGATTCATTAACTGTACAGGCCAACGCAACAATCAATGCATTGAGTGTTAATAATACCGCTACAATTGGTAGTACATTGAGTGCAAGCAGCATAGAAAATACACCAATTGGTACAATTACACCAAATACTGGTGCATTTACTACAGTTAACGCCAGCGGAACTGCTACAGTTAACGTATTGCATAGTAACGGAGCAGTTACCGGTACTGCAATTACTGGTAGCGGAAATGCTACAGTTAATGCATTAAGTGTTAATAACTCTACTACAGTAGGTGGTACATTAAGTGCTACTGCTGGTATCCAAAATACAGTAATTGGTAATGTAACTGCAGCTGCTGGTTACTTTACAAACTTGAATAGCACAAGCCTTAACGATAGTGGCAATGCTACTGTTGACGGTTTAACAGTTAATACTAGTGCAGTAATTGGAACTACATTGGAAGTTCAAGGTAACATCCAAGCTGGTAACATTTCAGCCAATGGCTTAGAGTCTTCAAGCACAGTTAGTGTACTTGGAGTACAAAATTCAACTGGTGTAGGTACTGGTGCATTGACTGTTGTTGGTGGCGCAAGTATTAGTAAAGATTTGTATGTTGGTGGTACATTGTATGTTCCAAATCTTGCATCAACAAATTCTACAATACTAAGTATAACCGATCCATTGTTGTATTTGACTGCTAATACACCATATCCATACAATTATGAAATTGGTATTTACAGTCACTATATTGGTGGCACATATGCTGATGCTAATGCAAATGTATATCAACATACTGGTTTGGTACGTGACCACGCAGACATGACTTGGTATTTGTTCAGTAATGCAGCTGAACCCGGTGGTGGATTAGTTGATGTAACAAATCCTAATGTACAACTCGATTCTTTACACATTGGATCATTGTTTAGCTCTGCTATCTATGGTAGCAGCACATTAGATGTCCAAGCAAATGCTACCGTAAATGCATTGACAGTTAACAATTCTGCTACAATGTCTACATTGGGTGTAAGCGGAACTGCTACAATGGCTAATGCTACAGTAACAGGTACATTAACTACAAATGGTATTACAATTACCGGCGGTATCCAAAATACTCCAATTGGTAATGCTACCCCAAATACAGGTACATTCACAACATTGATCGGTACAACAGAAAGTATCAGTGGTAATGCAACAGTTAATGCAATGACTGTTAACACTAGTGCAACAGTTGGTAGCACATTAAATGCAGCTGGTGGTGTACAAAATACTCCAATTGGTAACGCAACACCAAACACTGGTACATTTACAAACATTATTGGTTCTACAGAAAGTATTAGTGGTAATGCAACAGTAAATGCACTAACAGTTAATACTAGTGCAACAACCGGTGGTACATTAAGTGCTGCAGGCGGATTGCAAAATACAATTATTGGTAATGGAACTGCAGCGGCAGCTACTGTAACAACATTGATTGCAACTACAGAAAGCGTAAGCGGCAATTCTACTGTAAACGGGTTGACTGTTAATACTAGTGCAACAACTGGTGGCACATTCAATGCAGCCGGTGGTGTACAAAATACCCCAATTGGTAATGCAACACCAAACACTGGTTTGTTTACAACATTGACATCAACAGGCAATACAACAGTAAATGCACTAACAGTTAATGCTAGCGCAACAACTGGCGGTACATTAAGTGCTGCAGGCGGATTGCAAAATACTATTATTGGTAATGGAACTGCGGCAGCAGCTACTGTAACAACATTGATTGCAACTACAGAAAGTGTAAGTGGCAATTCTACTGTAAACGGTTTAACAGTTAATGCTAGCGCCACAGTTGGTACTACATTAGGTGTAACTGGTAATTTGATTGCTGGTAATATCAGTACTGCTGGTACTGCTGGTACTGGAAATATTACTGGTGTTAACACACTGTTTACAATTAATACACAAATTACAGGAACTGAAACAGCAAATGTAATAACTGCTAACACATTAACTGTAACTGGATTTACTACATTAGCTAATGCAAATGTACAAAATGCAAATGTAACAGGTACATTAACTACAAATGGTATTACAATTACTGGTGGATTACAAAATACTCCAGTAGGCAATGCTACTGCAAGTACTGGTACATTTACAACATTAACAGGTACAAGTTTCAATACTAGCGGTAATGCAACAATCAACGCATTGAGTGTTAATAATACTGCTACAATTGGTAGTACATTAAGTGCAAGCAGCTTGGAAAATACACCAATTGGTACAATTACTCCTGCAACAGGTACATTCACAACATTGATTGGTACAACAGAAAGTATCAGTGGTAATGCAACAGTTAATGGCTTAACAGTTAATACAAGTGCTACTACAGGCGGTACATTTAATGCAGCTGGTGGTGTACAAAACACCCCAATTGGTAATGGAACTGCAAGTACTGGTACATTTACAACCTTAACTGGCACAAGTTTTAATACTAGCGGTAATGCTACTGTTAACGCATTGTTCAGTAATGGTGCAGTAACTGGAACAGGTGCAACATTTACTAGCGAAAGCGTAAGTGGTAACGCAACTGTTAACGGATTAACAGTTAACACTAGTGCAGTTGTTGGTACAACACTACGAGCAGTTGCTGGTATCCAAAATACAGTAATTGGTAACGTAACTGCAGCTGATGGTTATTTCAATAACTTGTACAGTACAAGCTTCACTGACAGCGGTAACGCAACAGTAAATGGCCTAACAGTTAACACTAGTGCTACAATTACTGGTACATTGGGCGTAACAGGCAATGTATCTCTTGCTAACTTGAGTGTACTTGGTACATTCCAAGCACCAAGTATTAACTTGGCAGCTGGATTGCAAAATACCCCTGTTGGTAATGCTACACCAAGTACTGGTGCATTTACTAATTTGACATCTTACTCGTTCACTACAAATGGTAATGTTGTTTCTAACGGCAATATCACTACTAACGGATTAACAGTTAATGTTAATGCAACAGTTGGTGGAACATTAGGTGTAACAGGCAATTTGCAAGCTAGCATAATCAATGCTAGCACTGGATTGTATACAAATGGTTACTTCTACGCTAACGGTACTCCATTGAACTTTAGTGCAGCTGGATCAACTTATGATGTTCAGTACAATAACGGTGGTGCTTTAGCAGCAGATACTGGTAACTTCTACTATCAAAGCAGCACATTGTATGCTCCATCATTGAACTTAACTGGCGGCTTTAGTGCTTGCACTGCTTCATCAATTACTGGAACATTGACAACATACAATAGTTTACCAGATATAGATGATACTTATACATTAGGTACAACTAATCAGGCTTGGGAAAATGTTTATACATATGGAATCAGTGCATCTGCAGATGGATTACAATTAGTTGTAAACCCAAGTCAGTTAGGCAACGATTTTATAGTTAACGGTAATGCTAAGGCAAACATTTTCTATGTAAATGCTAATGTAGGAACTGCAAGTTTTGGTACAAGCACACAAACTGCAAATGCGTTAGTAAGTTTCAACTCAACTAACAGTATTTTAGTTCCAACTGGTACAACTGCACAACGTCCAAGTATTGGTGCTAACGGTATGATCCGTTTTAATACTACAACGGCTTCTTTGGAGTTCTACGCAGATGGCGGTTGGCAGTCAGCTGGTTCACAATTTACTCCAGTTGTTGCTAACTTACAAACTGGTGACGGAACAACAACGGTATTTACATTGCCTGCTAATGCAACAACATCTGGCACAATGGTAAGTATTAACGGTGTGTTACAAGAACCAAATAATGCATACTCTGTGTCTGGTAACCAGTTAACATTTACTGAAGCACCACAGTCAACAGACGTGATTGACTTCCGTATTGTAACAACTACACAAACAGTTGTTGCTACAAACGGGGCAACAACAGATGTAGCTGGTACAACTGGTGTATTTACTGATGTAACAACAGGCGACCAAACAGTAACATTTAAGAATAATGGTACAACTACTGTTACTATTGATCCTAATGGTTACTTGGATCTGAAAGCCAATGGTATTATCAGCAGTACTGCTAGCGTTACAGTAAGCAATACTGGTACTACAATTGATACTTGGAGCGGTACAACTTACAAAGCAGCAAAATACATTATTACAGCTAGAAATAGTGGTAGTACTGTTTGGACAGCTGCAGAATCTTTAGTTGTAACAGATGGAAGTAGCAACGCAACCATAACAACTTATGGTATTGTTAACGCTGGTAGCAACACACCGCAAATTACAATGAGTGTCTCAATTAGCGGAGGCAACGTAAGTGTAACAGCAACTGGTGCAACAAGCGGTACTGTAGTCAACTTTAGCAAGACTTATATCGTTGGTAGTTAAATAGTAAGTTAGCTCGAAAGAGCTAACTTATTTTGTTTTTACAAGGATTTAACTATGCCAGAAAATTTAGAACTGTACATCGAAGTGCGGGACGGTAAGCCTTTTAATCATCCAATGTTAGGTAGCAATTTTCGAGAATGCTTCCCAGACATTGATGTTAATAACTTGCCTCCTCAATATGCTCGATTTGTTAGAATTACTCAAGCTGAAGCAAATCTGACTCCGGGATTTTACGAAGTAGTCGACGGGATATATGCGTGGAACGGTAATGCGTATACTGACGTTTGGTCTATACGTCCAATGACGCAAGAAGAAAAAGCAGAAAAAGTTGCCGAAGGAACAAGGGAATTGTTGGATTATGTCGAGCAATTAACTGCGGCCGTTACTTCAGTTGCATCAGACGATGCTACTACACCGGAAGTAAAAACTATTTGCCAAAATTATCTAGTTCAATTGGCAAATTTTACATTTACTGATCCAGACCCTAGGGTAACACAGATACCTCCTATACCTCCAGAAATTTTTCCCGAGCCTGATCCTAAAGAATAATTAACCATTCGATTAGTTTTTCCTATATCGATAAATACTAAACTATGGCTAATTCGTATCTTTTTGCACAGACTGGCTTTGATGCTGGCAACATATCCATTAACTCCAATGCGAGTTCGCTAACTGGAGCCAGTTTAATAAGTTCATTATCTTTTAATGGTAATGAGTTTCGGGGAGATACTTTTTACGGAAACGTCAATGCAACTGCATTACTTGCCAATAGCACAGTAAATGCAACTTCATTGGACTCTGGAGCATTTCGATCTCTTGGTGGCGCAAGTATTAACAAAGACTTGTATGTCGGTGGCACTTCTGTATTTGGCGTTGTTTCTGACAATTATATCAAAGTTTTAGGTGCTTCTAGTGGATCGTATCCTGCACTTTTAGCAGGCGGTATAGATAGCAATGTAGGATTAATTATTGGTGCAGGCGGAACAGGAAATATTCTGTTTAACGGACTAACCAGTACAACACCTGGAATTGCAACCAACTTCAAAATTTTAATGCCTGTTGATTCAGGATATTCGAATTACATAACAGTTGCAGGTGCAACCCCAGGTAGCAATCCGATTATAAGTGCTGACGGTGTCGATGCTGATATCAGCATATATATTACACCAAAAAGATATGGCGATGTTGTTGTATCCAGCAATATTACTGCTAACGGATTTTTTTATAGTAATGGTATAAGTGTTTCCCAACAAGGACCGCAAGGACCGCAAGGACAAACTGGTTCACAAGGTCCGCAAGGACCGCAAGGACAAACCGGAGTTAGTGTAACACTCTTAGGTACTGTAACAGATTATACATTTCTTCCAAATACTGGAAATACATTAGATAATGGATACATTACTGCAAATACAGGTAATGTTTGGTTCTGGGGTGCAGATAACACATGGCACGATGCCGGAAAAATAGTAGGTCCAACTGGACCGCAAGGAGTGCAAGGACCGACTGGCCCAACAGGCGCACAAGGACCACAAGGACAACAGGGCAATACTGGAGTACAAGGACCGCAAGGCCCAACCGGAGTACAAGGACCAACTGGTTTACAAGGTCCTACTGGAGTACAGGGTGTACAAGGACCAACAGGGGTACAAGGACCGCAAGGTCCAACTGGAGTACAGGGCCCGCAAGGCCCGATTGGTGTACAAGGTCCACAAGGACCAACAGGACACACTGGTGCTCAAGGACCGCAAGGCGTACAAGGGCCACAAGGACCTAGCGGAGTTAGTAATGTGCCAGGTCCACAAGGACCACAAGGGCCAATTGGTGATATTGGTGTACAAGGACCCACTGGAGCACAAGGACCGCAAGGACCACAAGGCGATACTGGACCACAAGGACCATCTGGGGCACAAGGACCGCAAGGACTCACTGGCGTACAGGGACCACAAGGACCACAGGGAAGTTTAGGACTACCTGGACCACAAGGACCACAAGGTGTTCAAGGAAATGATGGAGCCACCGGAGCACAAGGACCACAAGGCCCTCAGGGACAAACAGGTGCAGATGGTGTTCAAGGGCCACAAGGACCATCTGGATCGCAAGGACCACAAGGACCAAGCGGAGCACAAGGACCACAAGGACCGACAGGTATATTTTCTGGTAATACAACAGAAAGAATTGTAACTACTAATACTTCTCCAGCAATTAGCGCCGGAACTGGTGCATTGCAAGTAAGCGGCGGAGCAGGAATTTCAGGAGATTTGTATGTTGGCGGAAACTTATTTGTTAATAGTTTAAGTACTATTAGTACAACAGTATTAAGTGTACAAGATCCGTTGCTATACTTGAACGGTAATGTAACGTATCCTTATAATTACGACATTGGATTCTACAGTCACTTTACCGGTGGTACTGGTAATATCTACCAATACACTGGATTAGTTAGAAACTATGCAGATAACAATTGGTATTTGTTTAGTAATGCAGCTGAACCAGGCGGCGGATTATTTAATTTAACTGATACTAATATAGCATTAGATAATTTGTATCTTGGAGAAATTAACACCAGTGGTAATTCTACCATTAATGGTTTAACTGTCAACACTTCGGCAACAGTAGGCAATACACTAGGTGTTTCTGGCAATATTATTTCTGCTGGTATTGTAACTGACAACTATTATTATGCCAATGGTGCTCCGTTATCTTTTGGGTCCGGCGGACTTGCAACAGATCTATTATTAGGAACACCTACATTAGGAAATTTGGTTAGCAATGCACTAACATTGACTGCAAATACCAGTATAACCAATAGTATTGCTGAACTGAATTATATATTAGGAAAATTAGTACCGGCCAGCCCACCAACATTCCCTGGCGGCCAAACTTTATCTACACCATCTGGTTTAGTTGGTCCATTTAGAATGGCCAATTTCACACAAACTGATAACACAAATTCTGGTAACAAGAGTGTAGCAGCCGGCACTACAGTTAGTGTTGCCCGAACTGCATCTTATACTACTGGGTCTATAACAAATGTTGGACCTGGCAATAGCGGTAATGTTATTGCTTATATTAATGGTGCTCCGGCAGGATCAGTGGCATTGACTGGTAGTAGCAACGGAACATATAGTAATTTGGTAATTTTTAATAATCAGGATTATCATAATGTTGTCAGCACAGTTACTGCTGGATTCTGGTCATCATTCAGTACATATATGACAGGCACAGTTCATCCAGGCTGGAATGAAGTTAATATTAGAGACTCTGCAGTATCTGCAAATACTTCCGTTCCTTATTGGTATTATGATAATAATACAGTAACTGGGCCAGTGTTTAGCAATACTGCAATAAGTTTAACAACAAACACAGTAATTTATTCAAGTACTATTCCTCACTTTACCAATGCAGCACAATTTACATTAACTGGTAATGTAGCAAAACTCAGTGGAGATACGTTCCCGTCGAGTAATACATTTATCACAGGCACTAGTGCAACTGGTTGGCAAACTCCGTCAAGTGTTACTTACAGTTCAGCGACTGGTATAACTTATCCTCTAGCCCGCAATTTATATGTAAGTTCGGGTAGTGCTCATTTTAGTACTACTGTAAATATCAGTACAGGATTTAGCTCGACTACTAGTTATCCTAGTTTAGTTGCAGATAATAGTTATGCAACAACCAGTGCTGGATTCAATCCCAATGTTACTATTTTATACAAAACAGGTACATCAAGCAATATGGAAGAAACCAGCGTTACTATTGGTAGTACAATTGGTACAGGTTCAGGAGCAGCTGTTAGAATTGTAAATCCTGGCAGTACAGATACACCTGCATATACTGGAACTGAATCAGCATTTAATAGTCAAACTGGTCCATTATATCCTTACGATGCTACCATAGTTGCTGGAGTATTGAAAAACGATCAAACAAATTACAGTACAGGGTATTTGCCAGTAGGACCAGATTTTAGTAGCGGAAGAAACAACAACCAGTATTTTACTTTTAAGTTTTCTCGTTCGTCAGTTAGTAAATTTAATATTGCCTGGACCGGCACAATTGCTGGTTTATGGGTAGCATTACCTGGAAGCGGAATAGATACAAGTAGTACACTAAACGGTTGGTTAGATTTAAGTATTCCCTATGCTGGATCAGGTCAGCCAGGTGCTGGATCAGGCGGCAACGGTAGTAACGGTGCTTCTTTGGGAGGAAATGCTCCTTTGAATACCAGCGTTAACGCATCAGTGACTGCAACTTTTGGTACTGCAAGTTCTAGCACGACTTCATCACACGAAATATATGTAAGAATTAAACTTACAGCAGGGCAAACTGTATCTGCCCTTTCTTTACAGACAGCGAGTAACTAATAATGGCAATTTCTGATTCACAAAAGGTTGACTTACTATATAAAAAATTATTTGGAGTAACCAAAACCGATACTGCATCTGATAAAGCAGCCAGTAATGAAAGTGTTGCCAGTCCAGCATTTTTGCGTGGGGATACAATTTGGGTTAACAGTGACCAAATACCAGCTACTGCTGCAGATGTAGCAGGCATAGTTCAATCTTATACCGGTACCAATGCCGTACAAACAACACCTGATACTACCACAGTTCCTGTGAACGGAGTATATCCAACTTGGAAAACAGGAATCTCTAATTGGATCCCACCAGAGTTTGGTAGTTCTTATTTTGTACAAGTATATGCAGCTCCACCAAATACTCCTAACCCAACTACATCAGGAACTCAATTATACGCTGCAGGCGAAGGCGGAGCAAACCCAGGTGAATGGTATTTTGACACAGTCAGCGGAGTATTAAATTTTATTGGGCAAACAATACCGACTGCATTAAATTCAAGCAATGTTATATATATCACCGGTTATCAGTATATAGGCGGTGTAGGTATTGCAAATGCTGGTAGCTCTACTTCTTCGTATACCAATTCAAATGTTGCTGCATACTTGAGCAGTAACAATAATGTAATTATATCTACTACTGGTAATATTTCCACAACTAAAAATATCAATACCAATAGTAATATTATTGCGGGAAATATCACAGTTAACAGCAATATTTCTACTGGAAATATTACAGTTGCTAACAATGTTACTACCAAAAATATTATTAACAGTGGTAATATTATTAGCGGCAATATTACTTCGAATAGTACTATTACTGCAACTGGCGATATCACTACAAACGCCAATGTTACTGCTGGAAATGTTATTGCAGTTAACAGTTTTAGCGGAAATTCCATTTTTGCATCAAACTATTTTTATAGCAACGGCACAAGTATAATTGCAAGTGGTCCACAAGGACTTCAAGGTCCCCAAGGTCCTAGTGGAGTACAAGGACCCCAAGGTACTCAAGGCCCTCGAGGTTTACAAGGACCCAGTGGTCCACAAGGTCCTAGTGGAGTACAAGGACCAACTGGAGTACAAGGTCCACAAGGCCCGCAAGGACCAACAGGCATACAAGGACCAACTGGAGTACAAGGACCACAAGGTGTGCAAGGACCAACAGGCATACAAGGACCAACTGGACTACAAGGACCAACTGGAGTACAAGGACCAACTGGAGTACAAGGACCACAAGGTGTGCAAGGACCAACAGGCATACAAGGACCAACTGGACTACAAGGTCCTAGCGGAGCACAAGGACCGCAAGGCGTGCAAGGACCAACAGGCATACAAGGACCAACTGGACTACAAGGACCAACTGGAGTACAAGGACCGAGCGGAGTACAAGGGCCAACAGGCATACAAGGACCAACTGGACTACAAGGTCCAACAGGGCTACAAGGTCCTAGTGGAGTTCAAGGACCAACTGGCATACAAGGGCCAACAGGGCTACAAGGTCCTAGCGGAGTACAAGGACCAACTGGTGCGCAAGGACCACAAGGTCCTAGCGGAGCGCAAGGACCACAGGGACCTAGTGGAAGTAATGGCACACCTGGTACACAAGGACCACAAGGACCACAGGGACCTAGTGGAAGTAATGGCACACCTGGTACACAAGGACCACAAGGACCGACTGGTAATCAAGGTCCAACAGGACCACAAGGACCTAGTGGATTAAACGGACCACAAGGGCCTTCGGGCCCAACTGGTGTATTTTCTGGAACTACTACCCAACAGATTATAACAACAAACACAACTCCGTCAACTAATACTACTACTGGGGCATTACAGGTAATTGGAGGCGCGGGCATTGGCGGCAATTTATATGTAGGTGGTACGGCATTTGTCAATGTCAACGCAAGTACTATTAGTGTTAATAGTATTACCAATGCTAGCTCTATATCTTCTTCCGCATTTTGGGGAGGAACATTTTACGGAAATGTTATTGCAACTACATTAAGTGCTAATAGTACAGTTAATTCTACTGGTTTAGGTACTGGTGCAATAACCACATTAGGTGGTGCAAGTGTTCAGCAAGATTTATATGTTGGCGGTACCATTTATGCCAACACACTCACTACTGTTAACAAAACTATATTATCAGTTACTGATCCGTTATTATATTTGACATCAAGTAATGTATATCCTTACAATTATGATGTTGGTTTTTATAGTCATTTTGTAGGAGGCACAACTGCCAATGCCAATGCAAATATATATCAGCATACTGGTTTAATTAGAAATTATGTAGACAATAGTTGGTATTTGTTTAGCAATGCTACTGAACCTGGTGGTGGGTTAGTTGATTTAGCTAATGCAAATTTAATATTAGATACCTTACATCTAAACGGTATTGTTGGTAGTGGAAATTCTACTATAAACGGATTAACAGTTAACAGTAGTGCTACTATTGGGACTACCTTAGGTGTAGGCGGAAATATCAGCGCAGCAAATGTAGTTGTACTAAACGGAAATGTTATTGCTAATGCGTTTTTCTATTCTAATGGATTACAAGCAGTTGGTCCTCAAGGACCACAGGGTGCACAAGGTCCACAAGGCCCGATTGGTGTACAAGGGCCTACAGGCGTACAAGGACCAACTGGCCCACAAGGTCCTAGCGGAGCACAAGGACCGCAAGGCGTGCAAGGGCCACAAGGTATTACTGGTAATACCGGAGCACAAGGCCCAACTGGTGTACAAGGACCACAAGGTATTACTGGTAATACCGGAGCACAAGGCCCAACTGGTGTACAAGGACCACAAGGACCACAAGGACCACAGGGTATTACTGGTAATACCGGAGCACAAGGCCCAACTGGTGTACAAGGACCACAAGGACCACAGGGTATTACTGGTAATACCGGAGCACAAGGCCCAACTGGTGTACAAGGACCACAAGGACCACAAGGACCACAGGGTATTACTGGCGCAGTAGGACCAACTGGCCCACAAGGAACTACCGGACCACAAGGACCTCAGGGACAAACAGGTAAAGATGGTGTTCAAGGACCACAGGGACCACAAGGTATTACTGGAAATGTAGGAGCACAAGGGCCACAAGGACCACAAGGTATAATTGGTGTGCAAGGACCACAAGGACCAAGCGGAGTACAAGGGCCAACAGGACCACAAGGACCAAGCGGAGCACAAGGACCACAAGGAACCGCCGGCCCACAAGGTATACAAGGGCCAACTGGGGTACAAGGACCGCAAGGACCACAAGGCGTACAAGGACCCACTGGACCAATTACTGGTAGCAATACACAGGTAATTTTTAATGCCAACGGACAACCAGGAGCTAGCAGTAACTTTACTTGGAATTCTCAGGGCAATGTGTTAGTTGCAAATGGTGCTGTAGTTAGTAATACATTGGTAATCGGATCAAATATTACCAATGCTCAAACAATTACAGGCAACAGTTCCAGCGTAGTATTTGTTTCTAATTTAGATGTTACCTACGGCCAGTCAACTTTTAGCTTGACCATGGACCAGATGGCACTATATAGTAATGTTAGCGGAAATGTAACAGTAAATTATCCAGCAACTGTTGGACAATCCCCAGCGGCATTTTATATAGCAAATATTAGTAATAATTCTTGGTATATTTTTAATAATTTTCCAACTGGACCATCAAGTGCTGTAAACAATTACACTAGATCTGTAGTAATAACATTTGTTATAAATCAAGGAGCAACCCCCTATATCATCCAAGGATTGAATATTAATGGCACTCCTTATGTCACCAAATGGTTGGGTGGAACTGCCCCAACAGGTACTGCTAACAAATTAGAAATTATGAGTTTTGTTGCAATAGTAAGCAACGGTTCTGTATTAGCAATAACAGGCCAACTAGCAAGTTACGGATAATATAATGAGAATATCAAGCATTTCTTACGTAGGAACCCATTTACCGAGACCATTATTGGTTGTAGTGATCTCTACTGGTTCATATAATTTTGCTTATGGGCAACCAGTTAGTGTAACACCGCTTACTGTAACCGGCGGAATTCCTCCTTATATATATTCGGCAAACACATTGCCGTCAGGACTTTCTATCGGTTCTTCTACTGGCACAATCAGTGGAAAAGGTAATGCTCTAAGTGGAAATACTGCTTACCAAATTGTTGTTACTGACAGCACTCCAATTAAGCCACAAACATCAAATGCAAATATCTATATATCAATGGTTGCAACTGTACCTTGTGCACCTAGTATAGTATCTGCAACAGATGTTAATACAACTGCAGTTCAATTGATTTATACTGCACCAACTAACAACGGTGGTTATCCAATTACCAGCTACATAGCAACAAGTAGTCCAGGTTCAATCCACGCAACATTAAGTACTGCAGGTAATGGAACCATGACGGTAACTGGTTTGACCACTGGTACTACTTATGCATTTACAGTGGCTGCGGTTAACAGTATTGGTACAGGACAACCTAGTGCGTGTAGTTCAAGTGTTTTGGTTGCTACTGTGCCAAATGTGGTAGTAGTTGGAACTCCTATCGTCAAACAAAATGTTGGAATGGCTATACCTTATACTGCGCCTAACAATAACGGTAGTGCTATTAGATACTTTGTAGCAAATGCAAATCCTGGCGGCATCACTGCAACTTTGAGTACTTCTAGTTCGGGCACAATTACTGTAACAGGATTGACCAAAGGTTCGTATTATACATTCACAGTTACCGCAACAAATGGTGTAGGAACCAGTAATGTTAGTGCAAATACCGCTTGTAAACCATATGGTACAGTGCCCAATGCAGTTGTTATATCAAATGTAGTACATATTAACAGTTCTCTTGGAAATACGGCCATCGGAGTTGTTTGGAATTTTGCAACCTGTTGCCATACTGGATTTACTCCTACGGCAATTGTGGCAACAAGTCACCCAGGATGCCGAACAGCCACAGTAACAAGTTCAGCATCGCCCACAATTACAGTAACAGGATTAACTCCTGCTACTACATATTTTTTCACTGCATATGCAGTTAACGCAGTTGGACAAGGTTGTTGCAGTACACCTAGTGGATGTATCAACACCTACGGACCTCCAATTAGTCTAAGACAACCAACAATAAACACCGTTATTCCTGGTGGATCCTATATTGTTGGCAACGCTATTCAAGTGGCGACTGGCGCTAATGTACCAAATTGTTGGTCGGCTTGTGGTCCCATTTTTGGTTGGACTTATCAATGGTTTAGATCTTGCGGTACATCATTAACTTCTAATCTTGCTCCTAGTACATATACTCCAGTATCCGGAGATGCTGGCAAGAACATTTATTTTGTACAAACAGCGGTAAGTTTATACGGATTCGGTAACACATCCGCTAATTCAAATTTAAGTCCTATTATTGGTTCTTCTAAGCCACTCACTGCGCCTAATATTACCTCTGCAACTGGACAAGCTCCGTCGGGATATGCAAATATTACATTCACTGCTCCTACGTGTACTGGCGGTTCTACCATTACTTCTTATGTGGTTCAAGAAAATCCGCAATCCGGAACTTGTCTTTCAACAAGATTTTCTACAATTAGTCAGTCTGGGGCAGGTACCATTACTATATCTGGATTAATACCTGGAACAACATATAAATTTTATATTGCAGCAATTAATAGTTATGGTCAAGGACCATATAGCAATGCTAGTCCCTGTACGTTTACTTGGTATTCGCCACAACTTAGTGCAAATCCAAGCATTGCTGGAACTGTTCGCAGCGGATCAACATTGACGGCAAACATAGGTACCTGGGCCAGCTATCCAGCAGCAACATATGCTAATCAATGGTACAGGGGAAGTAGTGCTATTGGTGGAGCAACTGGGTCAACTTATGCGTTGACCAATTGTGATTTAGGATCAACAATAAAATTTCAAGTTACAGCCACAAATCCAATTGGTAGCAATGTAGCCCAAAGTCCGGCTACTGGAACAGTTCAGCCAGTACAGTTATCATTGACTGTTAACACAAGCGCATATAATTTTACAATAGGAAGTGCATATTCTTCTACTCCAGCAACAGCATCTGGAGGATTTGGCAACATAACATATGCAATTAGTGGAAATACATTGCCGACAGGATTAACTTTTTCCAATGCAGGTTTGTTGTATGGTACACTTACAGGAACGACTACACAAACAAATACTCAATATACCATAACTGCTACCTGTTCTTATTCAACTCCGCAACACGCAACAGGTACTATTGCTATAACAGTAAATGCCGCTCCACTTAGTGTTAGTTTCACTTGCAAAGGAACTTATAATCTTACACTCAATCAATCTGCAGGTACAAATACCATAGTCAACTCGGTTAGCGGAGGTATACCTCCTTACTCGTATAGTGTATGTACTAGTCTGCCCACTGGTCTTACTTTTGCCAATACTTATTTCTCAGGTACACCCACTGCGTTGCACTCACAATCTTTCTATGTATGGAAAGTCAGTGATAGTACTACCCCTACTGCGCAAAGTCAAACTCGTACCATAGGAATTGGTGTTTATCCAGCAGCATCAACAGTAACTTTTACTGCAGCAGGTACTTATACTTGGAGTGTTCCTAACGGAACAACTCAAGCAAGTGTTTTAGTAGTTGGCGGTGGTGGTGGCGGAGCAGGTAGCAATTGTTATCTTTCGCCTGGGGCAGGCGGAGGCGGAGCCGCTACTACAGTATTAAATAATTTTACTGTAGCGTTTGGTCAAAATTATACAGGTCGAGTTGGTACACCAGGTTCTAAATTAGGAACTGCCGCACAAAGAACTGGGCAACCTTCATACTTCAACGGTACAGGTTCAGGTAATGTAGTAGCCGGTGGTGGCGTTGGCGGTGGCATTGGCATAAACACTAAATCTGGTTCAGTTGGAGGCGGCGGTGGCGTTGGGCGCGGCAGTTGCGGTGGTGGTGGCGGTTGCGGTGGTACTGGAACCATCGGTGGCCGCGGCGGGGCCGGCGGAACAGGATCAGGGGGTACTAGCTATTCAGGAGGAGCCGGCGGATTTGCTTATAATACTTTTGTAGGTATAGCTTGCGGAGGAACCAATCCCTACGGTATGAACGGTGGAAAATCCGGACAATATACTAACGCTGCAGCTACTAATGGTGTTGGGACGGCGTTAACTATATCTCCCACTACTGGGCCTTACGGTTTTGGTGGCGCTGGTCAAACAGCTAAAGGTTCGGGCGGCAGTTGCGGCGGAGGCGGAGCAGTAATGATTATATACGGAGGCGCTGGGTGTAACACTATAACTTAGTATAAATACCCAATAGCCGAAGAAAAATATGTCATTAACCCGTGTTCAAGGATCCAATTTTAACAGTAATACTCTGACGATTTCAGAGCATTTACTGACTATTAACAAAGGTAATATATCCAATAGAGATATTGGTCTCATCTTTGACCGCAGCACTTCTAGCCAAAGTAATGTTGCATTAATTTGGCAAGCCAGCACCAGCAATTTTGTATTAGGGTATACAAACCAAAGCTATACAAATAACACAAATATTTCAGTTACCAGCAATGCTGATCTTACTGTTGCTAATCTCAATGTAAGTAACGGTATATCAATCAACGGTAATTTTGGTACCGCTGGTTATATACTACAAAGTACAGGAACAGGTGTACAATGGGTCAGTAATCCCAGTAGTTCTGTTAACATTAACCTAACTGGTAACTTAATTGCCGATTCAATTTATGCAAATATTATTGGTAATAGCAATTCGATTATTTACGGAACATTAAGTGCCAATACTGTAGCAAATATTGATTTTAGCCACATTTCCAATCTTACTGTAACCGGTACTCTTAATGCAGGAATCGTACAGTCTGCAATTATTGGTAATGTTGGAGCAAGACTAATTGGTAATGGTAGCCAAATCACTGGTATCACTGGCAGTCAAATTACCACTGCAGTGGCTAACGCAATTACTGCACAGTATGTAACTGGGCTAACAGCTGCCAATGTTGATACTGCACTAGGTTATATACCCCTTGATTCCAATGGATCAGCAATATCGTCCGGAACTGCCCAGTATGTAACACAAGCAACACAAAGTAATATCACACAAGTTGGTACATTAACCAACTTAACAGTAGCAGGTACTATTAATGCAAATACTGTACAAGCACAAACAATAGGCAACGTCGGTGCAAGACTAATCGGTAATGGTAGCCAAATCACTGGCATTATTGGTAGTCAAGTTGTTGGACCAGTTACTACTGCAATATATGTTACAGGATTGACCAACAGTAATGTAACTACTGCACTGGGCTATGTACCGATTGATTCTAATGCAACAATCAATACAGAATATGTAATACAAGGTATACAGAGTAATATTACACAAGTTGGTACACTAACTAACTTAACAGTCAGCGGAACTATTAATGCCAATGCTATGCAAGCCGCTACAATCGGTAATATTGGCGCTAGTTTTGTTGGTAACGGCAGTCAGATAACAGGTATCACTGGTAGTCAAATCGTCGGACCGGTAACTGATGCCGTCACGGCACAGTATGTAACTGGCTTAACGGCAGCCAACGTTGATACTGCATTGGGTTATGTACCGTTAAATTCCAATAGTTCTGCAGTCAGCGCAGGAACTGCACAATATGTAACTCAAGCAACACAAAGCAATATTACTGCAGTAGGCACATTAACCAACTTAACAGTAGCAGGTACAATTAACGCTAATACTGTACAAGCACAGACAATTGGTAACATTGGTGCCACGTTTATTGGTAACGGCAGTCAGATAACAGGTATTACTGGTAGCCAAGTATCTAATATCACCGGAAGTCAAATAGTTGGTGCAGTCACTACCGCACAATACGTAACTGGATTAACTAGCGGTAATGTAACTACTGCATTAGGTTATGTACCTCTTAATTCAAATGCATCAATCAATGCACAATATGTAATACAACCAATTCAAAGTAATATTACTGCGGTTGGTACTCTGACTAATTTAACAGTCAGTGGCACTATTAATGCCAATACTGTGCAAGCACAAACAATTGGTAACATTGGTGCTGCATTCATCGGTAACGGCAGTCAGCTGACTAATCTAACTGGTGGACAAGTCACTGGTACAGTTGCCAATGCTACAACTGCACAGTATGTAACTGGTTTAACTAGCGGTAATGTAACCACCGCACTAGGTTATGTACCGATTAATTCAAATTCTACCATAGCCACTGCAGGTACAGCACAGTATGTAACTCAAGCAATACAAAGTAATATTACACAGGTTGGTACTTTAACTAACTTAACTGTAGCAGGTACCATTAATGCCAATGCAGTACAGGCACAAACAATTGGTAATATCGGTGCTAGTTTTATTGGTAACGGCAGTCAGATCACAGGTATTACTGGCAGTCAAGTAGTTGGTACAGTTGCCAATGCTACTAATGCTGTTACTGCACAGTATGTAACTGGGTTAACTGCAGCCAACGTTGATACTGCTTTGGGATATATCCCACTTAACTCCAATGGTACTGCAATATCGTCTGGAACTGCACAGTATGTAACACAAGCAACGCAAAGTAATATTACACAAGTTGGTACACTGACCAATTTGATAGTAGCAGGTACAATTAACGCTAATACTGTACAAGCACAGACGATCGGTAATGTAGGCGCAACATTAATTGGCAATGGTAGTCAAATAACAAGTATCACTGGTAGTCAGGTTATTGGTACAGTTACCAACGCAATTACTGCAGAGTATGTAACTGGACTAACAGCTGCTAATGTCGATACTGCATTGGGCTATGTCCCAATGGATTCAAATACATCTATTGCTACTGCAGGGACTGCACAGTACGTAACTCAAGCAACGCAAAGTAATATTACTCAAGTTGGTACATTGACTAACTTGGTTGTTAGTGGCACGATTAACGCTAACACAGTACAAGCACAAACAATTGGTAATATCGGTGCAAGACTAATCGGTAATGGTAGCCAGTTAACTGGTATTACTGGTGGCCAAATAACAGGAACGGTTGCCAATGCAACCAATGCAGTTACTGCAGAATATGTAACAGGATTGACAAGCAGTAATGTAACCACTGCATTAACCTATGTGCCGTTGGATAGTAATGCAGCTGCTATAGCTGCAAATACAATTATATCTCCAATACAAAGCAATATCACTCAAGTCGGTACATTAACCAATTTAGTTGTCAGTGGTACAATTAATGCAGGAACTGTACAAGCTGCTACAATTGGTAACATTGGTGCTACATTTATTGGTAATGGTTCTTCAATTACTGGACTAACCGGTAGCCAAATTGGCAATATTACCGGCAGTCAAATTATTGGCGCAGTTACACTAGCAGTCACTGCACAAAGTGTAACTGGATTATCTAGTGCAAATGTAACTACCGCATTAGGCTATGTGCCGTTAAATTCAAATAGTTCTGTCGCTACTGCAGGTACTGCTCAGTATGTAATCCAACCAATACAAAGTAATATTACTCAAGTTGGTACGTTGACTAATTTGTATGTGTCGGGCACCATTAACACAGGCACAGTTGAAGCTGCAGTTATTGGTAATATTGGTGCTACAATTATAGGTAATGGCAGTCAGCTCACTGGAATTACTGGTAGTCAAGTAGTTGGTGCAGTAGCTACCGCAGTTACTGCAGAATATGTAACAGGATTGACTGCGGCCAACGTTGATACTGCATTGGGCTATGTTCCGTTAGATTCTAATGCAACAATAGGAACTGCGGGTACTGCACAGTATGTAACACAATCAATACAAAGCAACATTACCCAAGTTGGTATATTAAGTAATTTAATTGTAGCCGGAACTATCGAAAGCGGTGTAGTACAGGCTGCGGTTATTGGTAATATTGGCGCAACACTAATTGGTAATGGTAGTCAAATAACAGGTATCACTGGTAGTCAAATAACTGGAAGAGTTACCAGCGCTGTTACTGCTCAATATGTAACCGGACTAACTGCTGCTAATGTTGACACAGCTTTAGGCTATGTACCATTGGATTCCAACGCTACTGTAGGTACTGCCAATCTAGCACAGTATGTAACACAAGCAATACAAAGCAACATTACTGCGGTAGGTACATTAAGTAATTTAACTGTTGCTGGTACCATTAATGCCAACACCGTACAAGCTACCACCATTGGCAATATTGGTGCAACTTTAGTTGGTAATGGTAGTCAGATAACAGGTATTACTGGTAGTCAAGTAACAGGAACTGTTGCCAATGCAACCAACGCAGTTACTGCCGTTTATGTAACAAGGTTAACCAGCGGTAATATAACAACGGCATTGGGCTATACTCCTTTAGATGCCAATACAGGTTCAGGCACTGCTAATCTAGCACAGTATGTGACTCAGCCAATTCAAAGCAATATCACTCAAGTCGGTACATTAACCAATTTAACTGTCAGCGGAACGATTGAAGGTAACATAATACAAGCCGCCACAATTGGTAATATTGGTGCTACTTTTATTGGCAACGGAAGTCAACTCACAGGCATAACAGGTAGCCAAATTGTTGGCTCAGTGACTAATGCCGTCACGGCACAGTATGTAACTGGGCTAACAGCTGCTAATGTTGATACTGCACTGGGTTATGTCCCATTAAATTCCAACAGTTCTGCAGTTAGTGCAGGAACTGCTTTATATGTAGTCGGTCCTACACAAAGTAACATTACTGCACTAGGAACTTTAACTAGTTTGTATGTGTCGGGCACTATCAATGCCAATACTGTACAAGCTTCGACCATTGGTAATATCGGCGCTACTTTTATTGGCAATGGAAGTCAACTCACTGGTATCACTGGCAGCCAACTTGTTGGTCCAGTTACTACGGCAACTTATGTAACTAATTTAACTAGCTCAAATGTAACAACGGCATTGGGCTATACTCCACTGGATGCCAATGCAGTTTCGGGTACTGCTAACCTAGCACAGTATGTAACACAACCAATACAAAGTAACATTACACAAGTTGGTACTTTGTCTAACTTAACGGTTGCCGGCACAATTAATGCCAATACTGTACAAGCGCAAACCATTGGTAACATTGGTGCTACATTTATAGGTAATGGTAGACAATTAACTGGATTGATTGGCAGTCAGATTTCAGGAGCAGTAACGAATGCTGTCACTGCACAATATGTAACTGGTTTGACTGCGGCCAATGTCGATACTGCACTAGGATATGTTCCTTTAGACAGTAATGCCAGTGCGGTATCAGCAGGAACTGCTCAGTATGTGACACAAGCAATTCAAAGCAATATTACTCAAGTTGGTACATTGTCAAGTTTGAGTGTGGGCGGAACAATTAATGCAGTGACTGTACAGGCAGCCACTATTGGTAATACTGGTGCAGTATTGGCTGGAGCAAGTTTAACTACAGATGGCGATGTTACCATTGGCGGAAATCTAAGAGTCAATGGCAGTACTGTTACAATCAATAGAGAGATTGTTAACCAAGTCGAAATCGTTGGTGGTAATTTAATTGCCAATAGTAATGCAATTTCGACCAGTACCACAACAGGTGCATTGCAAGTATTAGGCGGTGTTGGTATTACTGGGGCAGTATTTGTGGGCGGGGTATTATCAGGATTGGCTGTAAGTGCTGCTACCATTGGTAATGCTGGCGCACAAATTACTGGTAACGGCAGTGGATTAATCAGTATCACTGGCGCCAATGTAACTGGAACAGTTGCTAATGCTACCTATGCAATTACTGCAAATACTGCAAACTATGCCACTACTTCAGTTAGCTCAGGAACTGCACAATATGTAACCGGAAATACTCAGTCAAACATTACCAGTGTAGGCACACTAACTGGATTGACATTAAGCGGCACAATGTATGCAACCAGCATACAATCGCAGGTATTCGGTAATTTAGGTGCTACATTCAGTGGTGCAACATTTACTGCTACTGGAGGATTCCAAGGACCACTAAACGGGACATTAGGATCTTCAGGAGCAAACACAGCCGTAGTTACTACATTGAGTGCAAATGGAAATGCCACAGTAAGTGCATTAACAGTTAATAATAGTGCTACTATTGGTACTACGTTGAGTGTTGCCGGTAATATTACTGCTGGTAATATTATTGCTGGTGGTGTGCGTAGTACTACTAGTGGTACCGCTCCTGTCAATCCTGTAGTGGGCGATATGTGGTTTGATTCTACCAATTATGCGTTGCTAAGATGGACCTATGACGGTAGCAATAGCTTTTGGCTACAACTAGGTTAAACAAGTTAAATAATATTATGCAAATATCAGGGAATTTCAATTTATCGGGCGGTTTGGTGGTGGTACCTCCGGCTCCTACTGGCAATGCTACAGTAGCAGTGACTTGGGTATACCCACAACAAAATCAAACTTTTTTGCTCATCCCAAATGTTGCAATAACACCGATCCAAGCAGTAGCAATAACATACGACGGAGATAGTTATACCTACTCTGCTAATACAATTCCCACAGGATTAACTTTAGCTGCTAATGGATTAATAACAGGAACACCAACAGTAATAGGTAACACCAGTACTAATCTGAGCGTTTCTACCGGATCCGGTGTAAAATCTTCTGTATACCCAACTTTTACAGTAATCTAGAAATACGATAAATACTCATTAATATGGGTTAACTAATGTCATTTCCATCGTCCCCGTCAAACGGCCAACAAGTTACAGTTAATAATATAACATATACCTACAATAGTACTAGTAATGCGTGGTATAGGGTAGCTGGCACTACGAATATTATCGTTGCAAATACTGCTACAATCAGCGGTAATTTAACTGCAAACGGCACTACTACACTAAGCAACACTTCAGTAACTGGTAATGCAACTGTTGGTAATTTGTCAACTAGCGGTAATCTAACTGCTGCTTACTTCTTAGGAAATGGTGCACTATTAACAGGATTATCAACAAGTAGTATTACCAATGGCACTAGTAATGTTAATATTCCTACAGCTAACGGTAATGTAAATTTAACTGCTGGCGGTGTTACTTCATTGGTGGTTTCCAATACAGGTGTATTTGCAACAAATTTATCGGTAACAGGCGTTTTTAGCACTGGTACTGGCACGGCAGGTAGTATTACTGGAGCAAATTTATTAAGTGCAGTATATTTGGCTGGCACTTTAACAACTGCTGCTCAACCAAATATTACCAGTTTAGGTAATTTAACTTCAATTACTGTTACAGGAAATACTAGCTCAGGAAATGTGTTAGCCAGTGGTTATTTTTATAGTAATGGTGCAAGTATTTTGGCTAGCGGCCCGCAAGGACCACAAGGTCCAACCGGTCCAACTGGAAATACTGGACCACAAGGGCCTACAGGTGTACAAGGACCAACTGGTGTACAAGGGCCAATTGGACCAATTGGAAATACCGGCCCACAAGGCCCTACAGGTGTACAAGGACCAACCGGCGCACAAGGCCCTACAGGTGTACAAGGGCCAACTGGACCAATTGGAAATACCGGCCCACAAGGCCCTACAGGTGTACAAGGACCAACCGGCGCACAAGGCCCTACAGGTGTACAAGGACCACAAGGCCCAATTGGAAATACCGGCCCACAAGGCCCTACAGGTGTACAAGGACCAACTGGTGTACAAGGACCAACTGGCGCACAAGGGCCAACTGGACCAATTGGAAATACCGGCCCACAAGGCCCTACAGGTGTACAAGGACCAACCGGCGCACAAGGACCAACTGGCGCACAAGGTAATGTTGGAACATTCTCAGGGACTACTACACAACAAATTATTACAACAAACACCACACCTGCAACCAGTACCACAACAGGTGCATTAATAGTTACGGGCGGTGGTGGTATTGGCGGAGATCTGCACGTTGGCGGTAATATTGTTGCTGGGCAATCATTAAACTTTATTCCGTATAATGCACCAATACAAGCCAGTGGGCATTACAATGCTTATTTTGAAGTTGCAATCCAAAACAGAAGTAATAATCCAGGCGCTACTACTTGTTATGCTGCATTTGCAGACAACAGTGACGGTTGTACCAGTTTAGTTACATTTGGTATCGCATCTAGTTCGTTTAACCAAGCAGGGCACGGGCTAGTACAAGCTAACGATGGTTATTTTTATACGGTAGCTTCTGCAACTGGGCAAGGCGGCAATATTGTAATAAACTCTTGCGGCGCAAATGCATCGGTTATTTTTGCAACTGGAGGAGACGATTACTCAAATGAAGTAATGCGAGTGACTCCAGGCGGTACTTCTTGTGGATTTGTTAATGTAAAATCAACAGTGGCAAGTGGTAATACTGCATCAGGTGCATTAGTAGTTGCTGGTGGAGCGGGAATTGCTGGTAATTTGAATGCTGGTAATGTACTGGCAGGCGGATATTTTTACAGTAATGGTGCAAGTATTTTAGCCAGTGGACCTACAGGTCCGCAAGGAGCACAAGGACCACAAGGCCCAACTGGTCCAGTGGCTGGAGCAAATACACAAGTTATTTTTAACAATGCTAATTCAGCAGGAGCCAGCAGTAATTTTATTTGGAATAATGCTACATCAACATTAACAATAACTGGTACAGTATCTGCTACAAATCACACTGGCAGTGGGGCTTACTTAACTAATCTCACTGGAGCCAATGTAACTGGACAAGTAGCCAATGCAGCATCTGCAGGTACAGTCTACGGAAATGCACAACCTAATATCACCAGTCTTGGCAGCTTATCAAGTCTAACAGTGTCAGGCACAACCAACAGCACTGGTGTTGGCACGGGTAGTGCTGTAGTATTAGGCGGAGCAAGTATTACTAAAGATCTTTGGGTCGGCGGTACAATTTTTACCAATAACTTAACTACCGTTAATACAACAACATTAAGCGTATCTGCACCGTTATTGTACTTGACTTCCAATGTAGTATATCCTTACAATTATGATATTGGTTTTTACAGTCACTTTGTTGGTGGCCCATCCAATGTTTATGCACATACTGGACTAGTTAGAAATTATGTAGATAATAATTGGTATTTGTTCAGCAATGTTGCAGAACCCAGTGGCAGTGTAGTTAATCTAACTGATGCAAATGTAATTTACGACAGTTTGAAACTAGGTAATTTGACCAGTAGCGGCAATGTTACCAGTACATATTTCTTGGGCAACGGCAGTCAACTTTCGGGCTTACCATCAGTTACAGTAAACAATGCACCTCCCGCAAATCCAGTTGCAGGTAGTGTATGGGTTGACACTGGATCAGGCGTGGAGTATACTTATATAACTGGCTCGAGTGGTAATGTTTGGGTGGAACTAGAAGCACAAAACAGCTACAGTTACAATAGTCTAAGCTATGCCAATCTAAACAATACCAGCACCAACAGTCAAATTTTATATAATAGTGCTGGTGCAATTGCCGGCTCCAACAATTTTACATTCAACGGATCCACAGTTACTGCACCAGTAATCTCAGCAAATGCACTAACAGTAAGTGGTCTAACCACATTGAGTAATATTTCTATCGCTGGAAACATCACACCAACTGTAAATAATTACTACGCATTAGGAAGCCCTTCATACAAATGGGCCAATGTTTATATCGGTCCTGGAAGTTTGTACTTAACAGATACTGTTACCGGTTCCACAATATCATTGACCGCCACCAACAATGTGTTGTTCTTGAATGGTGCAAGTGGATTGACCAACGGCAATTTGTATTTTAACAACAACAGTATACTAACACTAACACCCAATGTAGATATTACCATCGGTAACATCAGTGGAGATTCTGGTAATGTGGTAATAAATCGTGTTACTAATTTTCATGGCAATATATTTGCAACTAATATTACCAGCACTGGTAATATTACAGGTCAAAACTTTATTGGTAATGGTGCTACAATTAATGGTGACTTATCTGTTACAGGTAATATTAACATTGCCGGTAATGTCACAGTTACTAATCAAGTATATGGATCATTTGCAAATGTTGCAAATATATCAGCAAGCGCATCAAATACTGGAAATCCTATTTTATTCTCAACCGCATTAGCAAATTCAGGAATACAATTAGGTACTGGTGCAAGTAATAGTCACGTAATTATAAGCAAACCAGACACATACAGAGTTAAATATCAAGTAAATATTCTTAATACCGGTGGAGCACCTAATGTATATATTTGGATAAGAAAAAATGGTACAGATATTGCATATTCGCAAGTCAAGTTTTCTGGTTCAGCAGTTGCACAAAATGGAATACTAAATGGTGATTTTTTTGTAACAACTACTACAAACACAGATTATATTGAATTATATTGGGCTACATCATCTAATACATTAGCATCGTTATATGCTATCCCAGCAAATTCATATTCAGTGACAATGCCAGCAAGTCCAAGCGCATTAATATCAATATCGCCGGTTAATAATGTATAATGGCAGATACACCAACTCCTTATAAGATTAAATAACATATGACTTCCTTAAATTTCCCTTCATCCCCTGCACTAAATCAAACTTATACACTTGGTACAAGAACTTGGGTATGGACAGGCACCGCTTGGCAATTACAAGCACAAGGCGCAATTAATAATATTCCTGTTGGAAATTCTACACCGAGCACCGGAGCTTTTACTACACTTAGTGCCACAACTGCCAATATCAGTGGTAATATTGCCAGCGGTAATGTACTAGCAGGCGGATATTTTTACAGTAACGGTGCAAGTATTTTAGCCAGTGGTCCACAAGGACCAACTGGAGCACAAGGACCAACTGGAGCACAAGGACCAATTGGAGCACAAGGTCCACAAGGACCAACTGGAGCACAAGGACCACAAGGCCCAACTGGAGGACAAGGACCGACTGGTGTACAAGGACCAATTGGAGCACAAGGACCACAAGGACCACAGGGTATTACTGGTAACACAGGAGCACAAGGACCGACTGGTGTACAAGGACCAATTGGAGCACAAGGACCACAAGGCCCAACTGGAGCACAAGGACCGACTGGTGTACAAGGACCACAAGGACCACAGGGTATTACTGGTAACACAGGAGCACAAGGACCGACTGGTGTACAAGGACCACAAGGACCACAGGGTATTACTGGTAACACAGGAGCACAAGGACCGACTGGTGTACAAGGACCAACTGGCGTACAAGGTCCACAAGGCCCGCAAGGACCCACTGGCGTATTTTCAGGAACTACAACTCAACAGATTATAACATCAAATACAACACCGGCAATTACTACTAATACAGGTGCATTACAAGTGGCAGGCGGAGCCGGTATTGGTGGAAACTTATATGTAGGCGTTAATTTAGTTTCCGCTAATATAACAGCCCAAAGCAGTATCAAACTCAGCCCTGGCGCCAATTTCGTAGTAGGAGTACCATTAAACTTTACTTTGAATAATGCACCACTACAATCTGGTGCGTATATAAATTCAAATTTTCAAGTGCCTGCTCAGAATTCTAACAACGGAAATGCAGCTACCACTAGTTATACTGCATTCGCTGACAGTAGTAATGGGTGTACTAGTTTGGCCAGTTTTGGTGTTGCATCCAGCAATTTCAGTCAGTCAGGGCACGGGCTAGTACAGTCCAATGATGGTTATTTTTATACTGTGGCTTCTGCTTCTGGAGTTGGCGGAAACCTAGTAATAAATTCTCGTGGAGCAAACGCAGCAATTATTTTTGCAACTGGAGGAGACGATTACTCAAATGAAGTAATGAGAGTGACTCCAGGCGGTACTGCCAACGGATTCGTTAAAATTAATTCTACTGTAATCAGCAGTAACACTACAACTGGTGCATTGGTAGTTGCAGGTGGTGTTGGTATTTCTGGTAATCTACGCTCAGGTAATATTTTTGCATCAAATTATTTTTATAGCAACGGTACAAGCATAATCACAAGTGGACCACAAGGACCATCAGGGCCTAGCGGATTAACCGGACCTCAGGGACCACAAGGACCATCTGGAGCACAAGGTAATGCTGGATCATTCACCGGCACTACTACTCAACAGATTATCACATCAAATACCTCACAAAATACAGGTATCAATACAGGTGCATTGCAAGTAACACAAGGTGGTGCATATATCGCTGGTAATTTATATGTTGGCGGTAATATTAATCTATCGACTGCTAATGTAAGTGTATTCTATGGTAATAGTGGCGTATACTATGGAAATACTGCAGGGTTTGGCGCATTATACGCAGGTATTACCAGCGGATACTTACCAGAGCCCCAAGCAACACTACAAAGTACTGCTAATTTTAATAGCTATGCAGGTGTGTTTAACGGGCAAAATATCAATAGTGGTAGTTTAGCATCCACTGATATTTTCTTATCTCCAAACAATGGTACATTACTCGACACTTACCTTGATTTAGGTATTGGAAGTAGCACGTATGCATATCCAGGTTATACTTTAATCGGACCAAATGATGCTTATCTATTCAATTGGGGAAATGCTTCGACTGGCGGCGGTAATTTAATATTAGGTACAGGAGCGAACAACGACATCGTATTTTCAACCAATGGCATTAACGCCAGTAATGAAGTAATGCGTATTACTCGTACCGGAAACTTAAATGTTATTGGCAGTAAAAATTATTTTGCTGGTAATACTAGTATCGGAACATCTGGAAAAGCCAGTGACACTGCAGTTATTCTAACCCTAAACAGTTCAGGTGCCAACGCCAGTGGTGGCGGTATTCAAATGACTGCTAACAACAACGGCGGGGGTGCAATACAAGCTAGCGTAGGTGGCGGATTGCAATTCTGGACATTTACTGGGGCAGTAGGCGCAGAAACTTATGTAGAGCCTATGTTGATTTCCAGTACCGGTAATGTTTACATATCAACAACCACAAGCAGTACAACTACATCGACTGGAGCATTGGTAGTTGCAGGTGGGGTAGGCGTAGCAGGTAATGTTAATGCAACTAATGCAAATGTAACTGGAAATATTACTACAACTGCATTAACTATTGGCACGGGCATAGTAACATCAAATGTATATCCGTCAGGTGGTAGTATGAGTCTTACTGCAGCCAGCAGTCAGTATGTGAGTTATGCGGCTAACCCTAACTTTGCGCTCACTGGCAACTTTACCATTGAGTGTTGGGTATATATTACTAATTTTTCTGCCACGCCGACTATATTAGATCAAATGATGAGTTATGCTGCTGGTGCAGGTAACTGGCAGTTTACAGTTATGAGCACAACAGGACTTGCATTTTATTATAATGGAAGTACTAGCCAAATTAGTGGCACTGGATTCTCTAATAATACTTGGTATCACTTGGCTGCAGTTAGATCAGGTACAACACTAAACTTCTTCGTCAATGGTGTAAGTCAAGGGACCGCAACCTATTCTGGTACCATTGGATCAAACAACAGCTTATATGTTGGTGCCCAACATTATGCTGGGCCACAGGCTTTTATGGGTGGATATGTCAACAATGTTCGTATTGTTAACGGTACTGCTCTTTACAGTGCAAACTTTACTCCTCCAGTGAGTCCATTAACTGCAGTTGCAAACACAGTGATATTGGTCAACGCCAACAGTCCCAGCACTTTCCTAAATGATTCTGGACCCAACAATCTTGCAGCAACAGCACTTGCTTTGCCTACTTGGAGTAGTGTTACGCAGTTGCTCGGCGGAAGTTTGAGTTTTAACGGTACTAACCAATATCTGACCTCGCCAAATAATCCAGTTTACGGAACAAACAATTTCACTATTGAATTTTGGTTTAACGGTGCATCACAAACTAATACAATTTTTTACGACGGCAGAACGACTCAATCTGGTTCAAGTGTCGGTCCACTGATTTCAACTGGCCTTAGTACTGCTGGACTTAGATATAGCAATAATCAAGACACCGCGGAAGTTACTACCACGACATTAGTTGCCACTGGCTCTTGGGTACATTGTGCGGTGGTAAGAAATGGCACTACTGTTACTCTTTATGTAAACGGTGTTGCTGGAGCAACATTAACTGATAACAGCAACTACTCAGGTACCGGTACCTTGTATCTAATGAGAAATAGTTACAGTGGCAACTATGTGTCGGGTAACATTACCAATTTCAGAATTGTCAATGGCACAGCGGTTTATACCAGTAATTTTACTCCTCCGACAAGTCAGTTAACTGCAATTTCAAACACCGCATTGTTGTTGAATGTACTGACAGCACCTATATATCTTGCTGACTCAAGTACAAATAATACAACCATTACCAATGGTGGGTCAACCCCATTCTCCGCATACACTCCATATTCGAGTCTAGTTGCTGTTACCAGTGGGTCAGTGATACCATCAACGTCAGCCAATACAGGTGCATTGGTAGTTGCTGGTGGAACTGGTATAGCAGGTAATTTGTATGTAGGCGGCAATTTAGTTACCACTGGCAATATAATCGGTACATATTTCTTGGGTAACGGCAGTCAATTGACTGGTTTGCCATCGTCTTACGGTAATATTCAAATGTTGTCCAACTTGGCAGCCACTGGTAACCCTATTACCATTGGTAGTAATTTAACAGTACAAGGCAACTTGACGGTAACTGGCAATGTTACTTCAGTAAATTACGAAACAATAACTTACACAGAAACTGCTAATGCTATATCAGCCACTGGTAATATTTCTACTACTGCTAACCTAGTTGCACCTACTTACTATGGTAATACCATTGGTACTACTGCTACATACTCTGGTAATGTAAGTGCTGGTAATATAATAGCAACTCACTATGGTAATACCATTGGTACTACTGCTACATACTCTGGTAATGTAAGTGCTGGCAACCTAAGTGCAAATGGCTTTTTCTACAGTAACGGAGTTTCAATAGTAGGAAGTACAATATTTGCTGGTACCCCTACTACTGCAGCCGCTAAATTTACCAACATAGTTGAAACAGCTAATATTATAGTTGGAGCACCTTCCTCAACACAAAGCTATTATATTGCATCTGGTGAAGTACAATACTATACCGCTAACACTACTACAAATTGGACGCTTAATGTATCTTGGAGTTCGTCAACAACTGTTAACTCAGTTATGGCAGTGGGCGATACTGTTACAATTGTAATGTTAGTTACAAATGGTACACCTGCTTACTACAATAGCGCAATCGCTATCGACGGTACTTCGGTTACCCCGAAATGGTATAACGGACTAGTGCCGATATCAGGAGATTCAAATTCTATAGATTTATACACTTATACTATCATTAAAACTGCTGCTACCCCGTCTTATACCGTATTAGCGGGACAAGTCAAATACGCATAGTTTTATACCACAACAACCGAATATTTAATAAAATAATAAATACTGTACTATGTCCAGACTATCATCCGTATCATCATCCGTAGGTGGCTCAACTTCAACTGCTGCAGCAACCAACCAAAATGTCGCCGTTCTCGCAACTAACCCTCCGAGTAACTTAATACCGCCCTCGATTACAGGAACAGCTCAGGTTAATCAAACTTTAACTGCTAACGTAGGAACTTGGAGCGCAAATACTATTAGTTATGCATATCAGTGGGTCAATAGCGGAACTGGAAATATTAATTCTGCTACAAATTCTACTTATACTGTACAAACTACAGATTTGGGTTATACACTGGACTGTATAATTATTGCAACAAATTCATATGGAAATTCGTCAACTGCATCAAATCTATCATCTGCAGTGGTACCAGGCGTACCATTAGCACCAACAATTGGAACTGCTACAGACATAGACGGTAGTTCTGCAACAGTTAGCTTTACTGCACCAACCAACAATGGTGGTGCAACAATTACCAAGTATGTAGCAACTGCAAACGTAGGAGGAGTTACTTCTACAATAACTCAAGCGGGTTCTGGAACTATTACAGTAACTGGATTATCGGTTGCAACTTCTTACACATTCACTGTAGCCGCAGTAAACAGCGTTGGTACAAGCCCATCAAGCAGTCAGAGTAATGCTATTACCACTGGCGCGAAACCTTGTGCCCCGACTATCGGCAGCGCAAGTGAATTGACACCAACATCTGCTGCAGTATCCTATACTGCACCAACTTTCAACGGCGGAAGTACAATATTGTACTATACTGCTACTGCAAATGTAGGCGGAATTACTGCTACACTAAGCACATCAAGCTCAGGTACAATTACTGTAACTGGACTAACAACCGGCAACAGCTACACATTCACAGTTACTGCTACCAATAGCATTGGCACAAGTAACGCCAGTGCAGCAAGTAACAGCCTAACAGAAGCTACCGCACCAGGTGTACCAACTAGTGTAACTGCTACCGCTACAGGAGCAAATACAGCTAATGTAGCATATACTGCACCAATTAGCAATGGCGGCATTGCAATTAACTACTATGTAGCTACAAGCAATGTTGGAAATATAACTGCTACATTAAGTACTTCTACATCAGGTACAATTAATGTAACTGGATTGACATCGGGTGCTAGCTATACATTCACAGTTAAAGCTTCTAATTCATATGCTACAAGTAATGCCAGCGCAGCAAGTAATGGAATTACAGAGTGGACAGTGCCTGCAGCACCAACTATTGGAACAGCTACTGCCACAAGTGCAAATACTGCTAACTTAACATATACTGCACCAGTGAACAACGGTGGAACTACAATTACTAGCTATGTAGCTACAAGCAATGTTGGTGGAATCACTGCTACATTAAGCACATCCAGCTCGGGCACATTCTCAATAACTGGATTGACATCAGGTGCCAGCTATACATTCACAGTTACTGCCATCAATAGCGTTGGAACAAGTAATGCCAGTGCCGCAAGTAACGGAATTACAGAGTGGGCTGTACCAGGAGCACCAACAATTGGAAATGCAACAGTAGCCAATGCTACTGCAGTAAGTGTGGCATATACTGCACCAGCAAGCAACGGTGGCACTGCAATATTGTACTATACTGCCAGCAGCAATATTGGTAATATAACTGCTACACTAAGCACAACTAGCTCGGGTACTATTACTGTAGCGGGATTGACAACAAATGTTTCTTACACATTCACAGTTACTGCTACTAATACTGTTGGAACTGGCAATTCAAGTGCTGCAAGTAATACAGTAACTCCAGTTGTTAATAACGGACCTTGCGCACCAATAATTGGATATGTTGCCGCAACTAGTGCCAATTCAGCAATAGTAACATACACTGCACCTGCAAGTAACAATGGTGCTACAATCAGTAGTTACATAACAACAAGTAATGTCGGCGGAATTACTGCTACAGTAAGCACTTCAACATCAGGCACTATTACAGTAACTGGCTTGACTTCCGGCACTTATTACTCATTTACAGTACAAGCAGTTAATGCAAACGGCACCAGTGCAGCAAGTGCAGCCAGCGCTCCGATCGCTCCAGGAGTGGGATACTTATGGGTATGGGGAGGACAAAATAACGTAGGGCAATTGGGTACAAACAATCAAACAGTATACTCTAGTCCTGTACAATTAGGTGCAGGTAGTAACTGGAAAATGGAAAGTATTACCGACAGTGCCAGTGGAGCTGTTAAATTTGATGGAACTCTCTGGACCTGGGGTTATAATAACTATGGTATGTTAGGTCTGTCTAATACAACTAGCTATTCTAGTCCAAAACAAGTCGGTGCATTAACCAATTGGAGTTCAGTAATTACTCGATTTAATACTGTTACTGCACTTAAAACTGACGGAACGATATGGGCTTGGGGCTACGGTGGTCTTGGTGCTTTAGGTCTAAACAACCTTACTAGTTATTCAAGTCCAAAACAAGTCGGCGCATTGACAAACTGGACTGCTATTTCCACAGACGGTTATACAACGTTTGCTATTAATTCATTAGGCCAATTGTGGGTGTGGGGTAATAATGGTAATGGCCAGCTAGGATTAAATAATGCCAATAATTATTCAAGTCCTAAACAAATCGGCACATCAACTAATTGGAAACAAATGTCCACATATAATGCTTCGGTTATTGGACTTAAAACCGACGGAACTATATGGAGCTGGGGCAATAACAATTGGGGGCAACTAGGATTAAATAATTCTTTTCAGACTTATAGTAGTCCAGTACAAGTTGGTACACTAACTAACTGGAAACAGGTCATTATGAATAATTCTGTTGGAGGTGGAACTAAAACCGACAATACATTATGGATGTGGGGTTATAATGGTACTGGCCAATTGGGATTAAATAATGTTAATAATTATTCAAGTCCAAAACAAGTCGGCTTGTCTACTTCATGGGCATTGTTAACCCCATCTTTCAATGTTACTGGAACATTTGCAACACAAAATGATGGTACATTATGGACCTGGGGATATGGTGTTCCTGCAGGTGCATTAGGTTTAGGTGTTGCTACTAGTTATAGCAGTCCTAAACAAATAGGTTCGTCGGCTGGATGGGTATCGATATTTGGTAATGGTGGTACTAGAATAGTAAGTGCTGTTGCACCTTCCGTACCTAACCTGACAGCTACTGTAGTCGGCGGAGTTGGAGTGGCAGTTGGTGTAAAATTTGGAAATGTTACCGGTGCTGCCGGCGGCATTACCACTGTGGTCACAAGTAACCCAGGTGGAATTACTGCAACTTTAACCACTAGTTCATTATATGGTACAGTTACAGTAACTGGATTAACACTCAATACATCATACTCATTTACAGCCGTGGCAACAAATGCCATAGGATCAAGTAATACAAGTGCTGCAACTTCCTCCGTTTACTATGCTAATACAGCACCTTGTGTTCCAACAATTAATAGCGCCGTACAAGTTGATACAAATACTGCAGGAGTTACTTACTTTGCACCGCTAAACAATGGCGGACAACCAATATTATACTATACTGCTACAAGCAGTCCAGGTGGAATTACTGCGACATTGAGTCAGTCAGGTAGTGGAACAATTACAATAGCAGGTTTAACAACAAATGTTTCTTATACATTCACAGTTACTGCTACCAATAGTATCGGCACAAGTAATGCTAGCCCAGCTAGCCCCAACTTAACTATAGTAACTACTACAGTACCTGGTACACCAACAGTTACTGCAACACAAACTGCAGCAAATACTGCAGTAGTTTCGTTTACACAACCTACTAACGGTAATGCTACAATACAGTACTATACAATTGTTGGATCGTCTTCGTCGTATACTGCTACACTAAGCCAGTCTGGCGCAGGTACTGTTACAGTAACCGGTTTAGCTACCGCTACTCCGTATACATTCACAGTTACTGCTACTAACTCAGTTGGTGCTGGCACTGGCGGTACCAGCAGCGGATTAACACTAGGAACTCCGCAATTCTTATGGTCGTGGGGTTGCGGTACTGCTTCAGGTATAGGTGTTTCAACAAATTATAGTAGCCCAGTTCAAGCTGGTAGTGCGCTAAATTGGAATATGATAGTCGGTAGTAGTGGTACTCAAACATCTGCAGGTATCAAACAAGATGGTACATTGTGGATGTGGGGCTACAACACCTACGGACAATTAGGATTATCCGCAACAGGAACGGTTCTTAATATTACTCAAGTTGGTGCACTTACCAATTGGAAACAAGTTGCAGTTGGACCAACTGAGACTATTGCTGTAAAAACCGACGGTACATTGTGGAGTTGGGGACAAGCTCTTAACGGGCAGTTAGGTCTGAACACCAGCATTCTTAATAACTATTCTAGTCCAAAACAAATCGGTGCAGGAACAAATTGGGCATTTGCGTCAATGGGATCACAACACGCACTTGCAATTCAAACCAATGGTACATTGTGGACTTGGGGACAAAACAACTATGGACAACTAGGATTGAATAATACTTCAACTTACAGTAGTCCAAAGCAAGTTGGAGCATTAACCAATTGGTTGAAGGCATCTGCGGCCGGTTACAATGTGGTCGCACTTAAAACCGACGGAACATTATGGGCCTGGGGAATTGGTACTAGTTATCAGCTAGGTCGAGGAAATACTTCTTCTTATATTAGTCCAAAACAAGTTGGTGCATTGACTACTTGGGCATCTTTTGCGAATGGATGGCAGTTTGTATTGGCTACTAAAACCGACGGAACATTGTGGAGTTGGGGAACTGGCTCATACGGACAATTAGGATTGAATAGTACATCGGCCGCTTCAAGTCCAACACAAGTTGGTACAGGAACAAATTGGAGCGTATTTAACCCAAATCAAGGTGAAAATCTTCAACAGTACATGACTGCAACGAAGACCGACGGAACATTATGGAGTTGGGGACGTAATTATCAAGGTGCATTGGGACTAAATCAGTCAACAATCACATTGTACTCAAGTCCAAAGCAAGTTGGTTCATTAACTACTTGGCTCAGTACAGACGGTACTTCGGCCTTGGCAACAGTGCCAGCTGGTGCACCTTCAGCGCCAGCAGTTAGTAACGTTGCAGTTATCTCAGGAGTAGGAGTAGGCGTAACATATACAGTTCCTGCAAGCACCAACGGATCGGCAATTATAAAATATATTGCAACTAGTACCCCAGGTGGAATTACAGCCACAGTAACTCAAGCAACTGCTGGTACAATTACAGTAACTGGATTAACTGGTGGAGCAACTTACACATTTACTGTTACTGCAGTCAACGGAGGGGGCGGCAACACTAGTGTAGCATCCGGTAACGTAACTTATACTGCAATTGCACCATCTGCACCTGCTGCAGTCACTGCAAATGTAATAAGTCCAAATACTGCAACAGTAAGCTTTACTGCACCTTCTTCTAGCGGTGGGGCACAAATACTTGGTTATATAGTTTCTTCTATTAATTCAAGTACTATTTCAAGTGTTACTTTAGCACAATCATTCCCAGGTACTGTTACTTTAACTGGTTTGACAAACGGCACCACATATACATTCTCTGTAGCTGCATTTAACGGTAGTGCAACTGGACTAGCCACTAGTGCTAATGCTAGTGTTGGTGCACCAGGCATACCAACAATAGGTACAGCGGTTTCTATGGGTACAACAACTGCTAATGTATCATTTACTGCACCAATTAACACTGGTGGTTACCCAATTACCAGCTATGTGGCTACAAGTAGTCCAGGTGGAATCACTGCTACATTGAGCCAAGCAGGCGCTGGAACTATTACTATAACCGGTTTGTCTTCAAGCACTTACTATTCATTTGCAGTACAAGCTGTTAACAGCTATGGAACTAGTAATGTTAGTGCTTCGAGTAATAGCATATATACTCAAGGAAAACCGTATGCACCTATTATTGGTACAGCAACTGTATTAGGAAATTCTTCAGCGGTAGTTACATACTGTGCACCAACATTTAACGGTGGATTTGCAATTACCAGCTATGTGGCTACAAGTAGTCCAGGTGGAATCACTGCTACATTGAGCCAAGCAGGCGCTGGAACTATTACTATAACTGGATTAACAACAAATACTGCTTATACATTTACAGTGCAAGCTGTTAACAGCTATGGAGCTGGTCCTATAAGTGGCTCAACTCCTAAAGTAACACCAATTAACTCTTACTTGTGGACCTGGGGACCCGGTACCTACGGTAGTAATGCATTAAATAATATTCTTTCATATTCAACTCCAAGGCAAGTCGGCGCACTTTCTGGATGGCTTCAAGTATCCGGTAGTTACGGATGGAATGGAGCAGCTATTAAAGCCGACGGAACATTATGGACCTGGGGGTATAATGTTACGGGAGGCCTTGGGTTAAGTAACATTATCAATTACTCAAGTCCCAAACAAGTTGGTGCATTGACCAATTGGGCACAGATCGCAATGACCCCTAACGGTGTTGCTGCAATTAAAACTGACGGAACCTTGTGGACCTGGGGATACAACAGTTTTTATCAGCTGGGTCTAAGTAATAGTACTTGGTATTCAAGTCCAAAACAAGTTGGTGCATTAACCAATTGGAAATCAGTATCTATGGGTAATATGGCCATGGCAGCTGTTAAAACAGACGGTACACTATGGACGGTAGGCAATAACACCTATGGTGGTCTAGGTCTGGGCGACACTACTTATAGAAAGAGTCCTACTCAAGTCGGTTTACTAACTAATTGGTTACAGGTTGCGGCATCCGGTTATCATGTGCTAGGATTAAAGACAGATGGCACGTTCTGGGGTTGGGGTGCTCAAAGCGGATGGGGTATAATTGGTGTTAGCGGTACAGGCGCATATTCTAGTCCAAAACAAGTTGGTGCATTAACCAATTGGAAAACATTTGGCACAACCAATTCTGCTGCTTTTGGTATTAAAACAGATGGTACACTTTGGAGTTGGGGCCTTAACTCTAGTGGTCAATTGGGATTAAATAACCTTACATCATATTCTAGTCCAAAACAAGTTGGTTCATTAACCAATTGGAAATCGGTAACAAACGACATAGGAAGCAGTAATAATAATGCTCCGTCTTTTGTGACTGCTGTAAAAACTGATGGTACTCTTTGGTCTTGGGGAGCAGGCACAAGCGGGTATTTGGGATTAGGCAATGTAACTGGATATAGTTCACCAAAACAAATCGGCTCGAGTACTTCTTGGATTATGGCATCAGGATCGATGGCTATTAGTTCGTCACCGGCGGGACCAGCAGCTGCACCAACTATAGGTGCAGCTACAAATGTTACTGGGGTAGGCGTTACAGTAGCATATACTGCAAGTTCAAGCGATAACGGATCGGCAATTACAAGTTATGTTGCAACTAGTACCCCAAGCGGAATTACTGCTACAGTAACTCAAACAACATCAGGTACGATTACAGTAACTGGATTAACAACTGGAACTAGTTATACGTTTACAGTTGCCGCAGTTACTGGTGCAGGTCTTGGTAATGCCAGTGCATCATCTAGCGCAGTTACATATCTAGCAAATGCACCATCAGCACCAACAGGTGTTACAGCCAATGCAATATCATTAACTAGTGCTACAGTTGCATTTACTGCACCTGCAAACGGCGGATCGCCGATCTTGAGTTACAAACTTGCTGGTGCACCGGGATGTATTGCTGCCACAATAAGTCAGGCTACATCAGGTACATTTACTATATCAGGATTAACTACTGGTACTAGATACTCATTTACAGTAGCTGCAACAAATGGAGCAGGAACAAGTACTAATTCTTCAGCAAGCTCAATTAGTTTAGGCGTACCTTGCGTACCTACTGGAGTAACTGGAACACCAACTGGTTCGTCTACTGCTACAGTAAGCTATATTGCACCAGCTAGTAATGGCGGAACACCGATTACAAATTATGTTGCAACTGCAAATGTAGGCGGAATTACTGCTACTGTAACACAAGCATCTTCTGGTACAATTACAGTAACTGGATTGGGAACAAAAGCTTCTTACACATTCACAGTTACTGCAATTAACAGTTACGGAACAAGTAATGCAAGTACCCCAACCGGTACAGTAACTACATTTGGCGTACCTTGTGCACCAGTTATTTGCGGAGCTATACCAATTCTTGGCGCAACTTCTGCGGCAGTTATATATACTGCTCCTGCCAATGGCGGTTCACCGATTACAAAATATGTTGCAACTGCAAATGTAGGCGGAATTACTGCTACATTAAGTCAAGCAGGATCGGGTACAGTTACTGTATCTGGCTTGACAAACGGCACATACTATTCGTTCACACTACAAGCAATTAATATTGCAGGCACAAGCTCATCGAGCTCACCAAGTGGTGCAGTTGCTCCAGGTGTCGGCTATTTGTGGAGTTGGGGTCAAAACAACTACGGGCAGACCGGTTCCAATGCTTTAGTAACTTATTCTAGTCCTGTACAAATAGGTGCCGGTAGTAATTGGAAAATGGTATCTGTTGGTTCATGTTTTAGTAGCGCAGCTATCAAATTTGATGGAACATTATGGACCTGGGGATATAATGGTCAAGGAAACTTGGGATTCAGTAATAAAACAAATTATTCTAGTCCAAAACAAGTCGGTGCATTAACTAATTGGAGTACAGTAGTTATGCGTACTAATAATGCTACTGCAATTAAAACTGACGGAACATTGTGGACTTGGGGTTACAATGGTGGCTATGATTTAGGATTAGGCAATGGTACATATTATTCAAGTCCTAAACAGGTTGGCGCACTAACTACTTGGAGTTCAGTAGATTCAGACGGTAGCACTACAGTAGCTATCAAAACTGACGGAACAATATGGGCTTGGGGTCAGGGCGGTAACGGACAAATTGGAGTAAGTACTACAGCAAATTACAGTAGTCCAAAACAAATCGGTGTATTAACTAATTGGAAACAAGTTTCTGTCAATGATGCAGCTGTTTTTGCAATTAAAACCGACGGCACACTGTGGGCTTGGGGTAATAATTACACTGGTCTATTAGGACTAAACTCACAAACAGCTAACTATAGTAGTCCAAAACAAGTTGGTGCATTGACTAACTGGGGCCAATTACAAATTTCTGGATCTTCTTCAGGTAGTTCAACTGGCGCAATTAAAACTGACGGAACATTGTGGACTTGGGGCACTGGCGTTAACGGTGCTTTGGGTCTAAACAACCTTACTAGTTATTCAAGTCCAAAACAAGTCGGCGCATTGACAAATTGGCTTCAACTTGCTTCTTTAAGCCAAGTTGTATTAGGAATGGTTGCAATCAAGAATAACGGAACAATGTGGTCTTGGGGTACTAATAGTGCACCTGGTCGCTTGGGATTGAATAATGCTACTAGCTATTCAAGTCCAAAACAAATTGGTGCAGGAACAACTTGGACATATGTTGCAGGAACTATGGCTCTTGGTATCGCTACAGGATCTCTACCTCCTTGCGCTCCTAGTATAAGTGCTACAAATGTTGGCGGAGTTGGCGTAGCAATAACAGCCAACGCAGTAGTCAATAACGGAAGTCCAACTAAGGTAGTGGTCACTAGTACACCAGGCGGGCTAACTGCAACATTCACTGCACTAGGCGGAACAGTTACAATAACCGGATTTACATCGGGCACAACATATACATTTACTCCAGTTGCAACTAATAGCTTCGGATCTACCACTGGTTCAAATAGTTTAGCAACTTATTCTGCAGTATTACCAGGTGCACCTGGTATTGGTTTAGCCAAGGCAATCACATTGTGTAGTGCAACTGTAATATTTGGCTCGCCAAGTAACGGCGGAAGCCCAATACTGTACTACACTGCCACAAGTAATCCAGGTAGTGTGACTGGTACACTAAGTCAGGCAGGCAGCGGAACAATCACTGTAACTGGTTTGACCGCAGGTACTAGATACACATTCACAGTTACTGCAACTAACGCAATTGGCACTGGTAATTCCAGTACACCTACAACATCAATCAGTGTTGGTGCACCATGTGCTCCAACTATCTGCACAGCAACCGCAACAACTACAACAGCAAATGTACCGTATACTGCACCGATAAACAATGGTGGATCAACAATTACAAGTTATGTAGCTACAAGTAATCCAGGTGGTGTGACTGGTACACTAAGTCAGGCAGGCAGCGGAACAATTTCTGTTTCTGGATTGTCAGTAGGGGGTAGTTACACATTCACAGTTGTTGCTGTCAACAGTTATGGAACTAGTAACGCAAGTGCTAATAGTAACAGTGTAAGTATACCGTTAACACAAGGTAACTTATATATTTGGGGTAGTGCTGCTTCCGGCCAGTTAGGTCTAAACAATGCAACAGCATATTCGACTCCTGTACAGGTTGGAGGTAGTAATACTTGGGCACAAACAATTTTAGCAGGTAACTGTCACTCATTTGCGTTAGATTCAGCTGGACATTTGTGGGCGTGGGGTCTAAATAGTTCTGGACAGTTAGGTTTAGCTAATACAACTAATTATTCAAGTCCGAAACAAGTTGGCTCAAATACTTGGAAAGTAATTGCCGGCGGTGACGCTTTTACAATCGGTATTACAACCAGCGGAGCACTGTTTAGTTGGGGTACACAATCTCAGGGACAATTAGGGTTAAACACTACTTCGGGTACTTATAATAGTCCAAAACAAATCGGCGCATTGACTACTTGGTTGACAGTATCATCCGGACAATACATGACGCAAGCTCTTAAAACTGACGGTACATTATGGTTTTGGGGAGACGGCCGATTCTATGGACAAAGCGGACTCGGATTCCTAGGCAGTGTTTCTAGTCCTATCATGGTTGGCGGAGTGAATACTTGGAAATCTGTTAGCGTAAATTATTTCCACGTTGCAGCAATTCAAACCAATGGAACTTTGTGGACTTGGGGATTTGGCGGCTTTGGTGAAGGCGGCAGAGGAGTTACCGGAAACACATCTAGTCCCCAACAGGTTGGTTCTTTGACCAATTGGGCACAGGTAGCATCTGGCAGAGATCACATAATTGCAGTCAAGACTGACGGAACATTATGGTCGTTTGGATACGGCTATGGCGGCGTACTAGGATTAGGTAATACTACAAGTTACTCAAGTCCCAAACAAGTAGGAGCATTAACTACTTGGAAAGCAGTTGCTGCTTCGTCAAATGGATATAACAGCTATGCAACAACAGGCACTGCATTATATGCTTGGGGAAATAACGGCAACAGTGTATTGGGAATCGGTAATGCTACTAGCTATAGTTCACCAAAACAAGTCGGATCTGCAACTCAATGGATTGGTGTATCTGCAGGACCAAATTCTGCAGCAGGTATTCATATATAATTGAATACTGTTTCAATTCAAGATTTATAACCTGTAGCGATACAGGTTATAAATATTTGTATGAAAAAAACACTACACTTCTTATCGGGAATCCCCCGCAGCGGATCTACGGTTTTGGCCGCTATATTAAACCAAAATCCTGCTACTCATGTGTCGACTACGTCTGGGCTAGTTCATGCACTTGACGGTTTAGCAAATACTTGGTTCAGTCAAGGATTGCTTAACGAAAATGACCCTAACCGAACAAAACTAGCAGAAACAATGCGTGGAATGATCGATGCATTCTACGAAGATACTGATAAAAAAATAGTAATTGACAAAGGCAGAGGTTGGCCTATACCTGTTATTATGCAGGCGATGACACAGGTCTTAGGGGCCAAACCTAAAATTATTGCCACAGTTCGTCCAGTTCCTGATTGTATGGCTAGTTTTGTTAGAGTCGCAAAACCCAAAGACCTTGATATGTTTATGTATGAAGGCCAATTAGCTGATCATCTAAGAGCAGCCTACATCAGTTTACAAACAGGGTATGAAGCAATGCCCGAATGTTTTTTATTTGTAGAATACGACAAATTAATTGCCGATCCTAAAAAAGAACTGCAACGAATACATAAGTTTTTAGGACTTAAACCATTCAAATACAATTTTAGTAATATTGATGGATCCACTGTAAAAGAAGACGACGAAAATCTACACGGTTACGAAGGTATGCACGATATTAAACCAGCGCTAGCACGTCAACATACCGACGACCCAAAAGTAGTATTAAGTTACCATTACAATCAATTTTGCCAGCCAGAATTTTGGAGTGACGGTAAAAGAACTACTCCGACCTTAGATGATCTAGACCTTCAAGTAGCTGCAGGAAAAATCGGAGATTTTGCCGAAGGATGGCGATTAGCACAAAAATTAGAAAAAGAAAGACCTGGCGATCATAGAGCTGCGTACAACAAAAGTTGGTATCTGCTTAGACAAGGGAAAATACTCGAAGGCTATACTGTCATGAATCGAGGACGTTTTTGTGGTATTATTGGAGATAGACTTCCAGACACACCTGCACCAGAATGGGATGGAAAATCTAAAGGTACAATATTATTGTACTGTGATCATGGATTAGGCGACCAAATACATCAAGTTAGGTATGCAAAAGACTTAGCTGCACGTGGCAATAAAGTTGTTGTATGTTGCACTGGTATGTTAGCTAGTTTATTCAAAGATGTCGAAGGAGTTAGCGCAGTAGTACAACATGGTGCAGAATTTGGTGTTTATCACGATTTTTGGACATTTGCTATGGTAGCTCCGGGCCTATTAGGATTAGAACTAGCAGATTTGCGTGGTGATCCTTATATAACTAAGCCTATTACCATTAAAGGTCCTAAAAAACGTATCGGGCTAAGATGGCAAGGTCAAAGTAAATTTGAAGACGATCACAACAAAAAATTCCCTTACCAATTGATGTTTGATGCGGTAAAAAATGACGAATACGAGTTTATAAGCCTGCAAAGAGACGAAGGTGCAGATGCTTGTCCGACGTGGGTTAAGCAAGTTCCGCTAAATACATGGGAAGATACTAGAGTCGCTGCCGCAAGCTGCGACCTAGTTATTAGTTCTTGCACATCAGTCAGCCATTTGAGTGCGGCTATGGGCATAGAAACATGGGTTGTGATACCCGTAATGGGGTATTACTTATATGCGTTAGAAGGTGAAAAAAATCCATATTATGACTCAATGACGTTATTCCGTCAGGAAGTATTTGGGGATTGGACAGCACCGTTTAACAATATTAAACAAAGATTGAAACAGACTAAATTAAGGAGAGTCGCATGAGCACACATTATGTAAGAGTAGTTGATGGTAACGTAACTGATGTATGGGATACACCCCCAGCAGAGGGTGTTGGTAACAACGGTTGGAGAAACGCAGTAGAAGTCAGACCAGACATTATTCCAAATCGTCAAGGTTATACTGCACACACATTTGATTTGACAACAGATCCTGTACAAATCGTTTGGGGAACATTTGATATTTCTGTCGATGATCGCAAATCATCAATGGTTACCCAAGCAAAATTTGCAGTTCAACAGGCAATTCGTGAAAGCGCATTGAATCCAGAATCATTTGATCCATCTACAATTACTTCTGCACAAGCAACAATGACTGCTAGAATCGCAGCTATTAATGCTTGTAATACACACGACGAATTGGATGCATTGAATTGAAGTTAAACCTGGGCTGTGGGTACAATAAGCTTGAAGGGTATGTTAACGTTGATAACGACCCTTCTTGCAATCCAGATAAAATTGTAGATCTAGAAAAAAAACTGCCCTGGAAAGACAATTCTGTGGACGAGATAATTATAAGCCATGTCTTAGAACATCTCGGTCAAGATACTAAAAGTTATTTTGCCATATGGAAAGAATTCTATAGAATTCTTAAAGACGGTGCAGAAATTTATATTACTGTACCTCATCATAGGCACGATAATTTTGTTCACGACCCTACACACGTAAGGGCAATTACTCCGGTTGGTATTGATATGTTTAATCAACGTAAAAATACCGAAACTATTGAAAACCACGGGCAAGAAACTACCTTAGGTCTACAATTAGGAATAGATATAGCAGTGATCGACATAAAGCATGATCCCACACCTTGGTTCGAAGCATACGCAAAAACTTTGCCCCCAGAAGCTGTTAATATAGAATTTAACAAATATAACAACACTTGCTACCAAGTACACATTAAAGCAAAAGCCTACAAACCTGCTCGGAGTTTGCGTTGAAGATATTGGTAATGGGTTTGCCAGGATCTGGTAAAACTACATTTAGTCAAGAACTAGTTAAACGACTAATGCTTACCCATTCAGTAAGTTGGTTCAATGCTGACACAGTAAGAGAACAATTTAACGATTGGGATTTTTCTCCTGAAGGTCGCGAACGCCAAATGCAACGTATGATTGACCTGAGCAACAACTCGGGTAGTGATTTTTCAGTTTGCGATTTTGTTTGCCCTACTGAAAAACTACGTGATGCATTTAATGCTGATATAGTTATTTGGATGGATACCATTGAAGAAGGTAGATTTGCAGATACCAATAAATTATTCGAAAACCCAACTTCAGTAACATATCATATTACAGATTGGTCAGACTCTTGGGTAAAGTCCATAGCTAGTGATTTAACGCAAGCACCCAGTGACTCCAATGTTAGAAGTTTAGTAAAAGCAATATCTTGGCGTATCATTGGCACAGTGGAAACATTTTTAATAAGTTTATTAATGACTGGCAAATTGACTACTGCTGGTAGTATTGCTGGCATACAAGCAGTATTATCAACATTATTATATTGGTACCACGAAAGAGTTTGGAACAAACTTAAATGGGGCAAGACTCGATAGATCTGATTTTGTAGATACCTGTTGACGCACAGTTAAATATACTGTATAATCAACAATTATGAATCCTACATTACACATTCTATCCAATCCCTACGGAATAACACACACCAAATATCGAATTGAACCTTTTAACGTAGCTGTACTTAAATTTATAGCTAATATGAAAGACAGGGGTTTCAATTTATTACACTACGGACACGAAAGCGCAGAAGTAGACTGCGAAAATGTTGCAGTAATTACCAACGAAGATCATCCGCCTCCCGAAAAAGATCAAATATTTTCAGAAAAAGGTGACTTGGGAGCCAAGTTCACTGAACGTGCAGATAAAGAAATCTCCCGCAGAAAACGTCCAGGTGATATGATTCTATGCTTTTATGGCATAGCACATAAAGAACTGGCACTACGACATCAGGATCTTTTTATAGTTGAACCTAGCATCGGTTATTGGCCCGACACAGTATTTGCACCTTATCGTGCATTTACTAGTTATAGTCAAATGCATTACTACTATGGCCTGCATCAAAGATTACTAACTCCCAGTTGGTTTGATACAGTTATTGCTAATGCATTTACTCCTAGTGAATTTGAGTTCAATGATAAAAAAGATGATTATTTTGTATTCCTTGGGCGTGTTAATACCGACAAAGGAGTTGACCTTTGTATCCAGGTTACAGAACATTTAGGTAAAAAATTGATAGTAGCCGGACCGGGTAACTTACAAAGTCTGGGCTATGCAACAACTCCCAGTCACGTGACTCACATTGGGCCAGTTAATATGGAAGAACGCAAACAACTGTTATCTAAAGCAGCTTGTTTAATGGCACCCACACACTATTTAGAGCCCTTTGGTAATATTGTAGTAGAAGCTGCAATGAGTGGTACTCCAGTACTGACTCCAGACTGGGGCGGATTCGTTGATAGTGTAGTACACGGGGTAACAGGATTTAGATGCGGAGACTTCAAAACATTTGTTGAATCCGCGGCAGTCGTAGATCAGTTAGATCCTGCTAATTGCAGAACCTGGGCAATGGATAACTTCAGTGATGATGTAATTCACGCAAAATTTGAAAACTGGTTCAAGAAAATATCAAGGCAAAATTTTTATTATGTATAACATTTATAGCAAAGTTGCACCCGAGTTGTTGTTGCACAGAATCAATAGATTTGACGAAATAACCGAGCGTACAGATATCAGTGAAAATGAACAGTTTTTGCAATTGGCTACATTGCGTATGCCCAAAGACAAAACATTCAGACCGCACAAACATATTTGGAAACAACCAGTAGTTGATTTGGTAATTGCACAAGAGTCTTGGGTAGTAATTCAAGGTAGTGTGGAGGTTAGTTTTTTTGATATTGACGACACACTGATTGAAAAACAAATTATCCGCCGCGGCGATTGTAGTTTGACTTATCAAGGCGGGCATACTTATACTATCTTAGAAGATGATACAGTGGTTTATGAATATAAAACAGGACCTTATCAAGGCCAAGAGTTAGATAAAGTATTTCTATGAGCAATTTGTTTTTTGATACTGCAACATTAAAATCCTGTGGTACTAATGTTATCATTGGGAAGACTGTGCGTATCAGAAATCCTGAATTGGTAAGTATTGGCAACAATGTAATTATTGACGACTACACCTACATATCAGGAACAGTCAACATCGGCGACTATGTACACATAGCTGCTGGCTGTGTGTTAAGTGCAAGTGCTGGTATCATTACTATGCGAGCATTCAGCGGTTTAAGTGCTGGATGTAAGGTCTATGCTGGTAGTAGTAATTATGTTAAATGTGGGTTGGATTTACCTACAATACCCAAACAGTATCAATACAATGTGATAATTGACAATGTAGTGCTAGATAGTTTTGTGTTAGTTGGGGCAAACAGTATAGTACTACCCGGCAGTAACTTACCTCAAGGGCTTGCAGTAGCAGCCAATACTGTAGTTAACAAATCATTAAATTTAGAAAAATGGAATTTATTGGTTGATAGGTCTGGCAAACAAATTCCCCGCAGAGGAGTCAAAGAACTTGCTCAACGAGTAAATGAATTTTATAATATAGAGATCGATTATGAGTGAAAAATATACCAGCTGGCCTTTGGGGCAATTACCAAAACATCTACAACGCCCAGAATTAGATCAATTGAAAACTTTGGGATATGATTGGCAAGATCCAAGAGATGTAGTAGATATGTTTGAAAAGAAAGTTGCAGCATTTGCTGGTAGCCGTTATGCGGTGGCAGTAGATTGTTGCAGTCACGCAGTATTTTTAAGTTTGAAATACTGTAATGCTATGGGCACAGTTACTATGCCTACTAGATCCTATGTGAGTATTGCACAACAGATTGTGCACGCTGGCTGTCGTGTGGCATTTGAAGATATTGCGTGGAGTGGAAGGTATCAACTTAAACCTTATCCTGTATGGGATGCCGCAGTACGATGGGCTCCCGGAATGTATACAGGTGGGCTACATTGCGTAAGTTTTCAACTTAAAAAGCGTGTACCAATTGGCCGCGGCGGTATGGTACTAACAGATGATCTCGAAGCATACAAATGGCTTAAATTGGCCAGTTATGATGGCAGAGATTTAGCGGTTCCCCAGTGGGAAGATGATTATGCAGTAATGGGATGGCACTACTATATGACCCCTGAAGATGCTGCACGTGGAATTATACTAATGGATAGTGTGGATCCCAGTACATATGGTGATTCAGCAACAGAACAAAACTATCCAGATTTAACAACTAAACGACTATTCAAATGACAAAAAGAGCACTAATAACAGGTATAACAGGGCAAGACGGCAGTTATCTTAGCGAATATCTACTGAGTCTTGGCTACGAAGTCTACGGCGTTGTTCGTAGGCATAGTGTGGCAGAAAATCAAAGCAGTAGACTCAGCCATATAGACACACGTATAACTCGTATCTATGGTGACTTGACTGATGAGTGGAGCATTACTAAAACTATTACTGATATCCAACCGGACGAGATTTACAATCTCGCAGCTATGAGTCACGTAAGAATCAGTTTTGAAATGCCAGCATTTACAATTAAAACCAATGGACTTGGTGTACTAACAATGCTAGAAGCTTATCGTCAATTTTGTCCCACTGCTAAGTTTTATCAAGCCAGCAGTAGTGAAATGTTTGGCAATAGCATCGACGAAGACCATACTCAAAGATTAACCACACCAATGGTACCAGTAAGTCCTTACGGTGTTAGTAAAGTAATGGGCTACAATCTTGTACGTCATTATAGAGATGCTTATAAACTACACGCCTGTAACGGCATATTGTTTAATCATGAAAGCCCACGTAGGGGAACTAACTTTGTTACTAATAAGATTGTTAAAACTGCAGTGGAAATTAAAAAAGGGCTAGCAGACAAATTGGAATTAGGTAACTTAGACAGTTGCAGAGATTGGGGGCATAGTTATGATTATGTACGTGCTATGCATTTGATCATAAACAATGATTTACCTAGAGACTGGGTAGTCGCCACTGGCGAAAGTCATAGTGTACGAGACTTATGCGAGTATGTGTTTTCTAAATTAGATATGGACTATAATCAATATGTAGTACAGAATCAAAAGTTTTTACGTCCCGAAGAGCTACGCTATCTCAAAGGCGATAGTAGCAAGATTAGAGCTGAGTTAGGTTGGAAACCTACCTATACTTTTGAATCTATGTTAGACGAAATGATTGCACATTGGATGGAGCAGGTTTGATGCAGGCAGTTCAGTACGGGTATATGCCAGGTTACAGTGGTAACCCTGCTTTTCAATTTACAAAAGACTTTGATCGACGAGTTGCAGTAAGCTTTGATACGATAGAAACAGACTTAACCGCCGACTATCGAGTGTTGGTACAATGCGAACCTCCAGTGTTGTACAGAGATTTTGTAAAGATGGTGTATGACAATGCCGATAAATTTGATCTCATACTTGCGTATAATCCTGAATTATTAAAATTACCTAACGCCAAATTATTTGTGCCTGCCGGTAGTTGGATACAAACTCCCGACATTGTAAAACACAATCAAATTACCTATATGATGAGCAGTAAAATATATACTCCTGACCATAGACTGCGTTTTATGATATTGCGGAGAATGGAAAAACGCACTATTGTAGGCGACTTTGAATTCAAAATGTATCGAAGTCCTCCTAGAATTCCTACCAAGGACCCTTACTTCCAAAATGCCAAGTTCAATATAGCTTGCGAAAACCAAGTTATGCACAATATGTTTAGTGAGAAAATATTGGATTGTTTTATAACTAAAACTGTTCCTATATACTATGGTTGTATTAATATAGGCGAGTTTTTTAATCCTGCAGGAGTTGTGCCATTTTTTAACATAGAACAGTTAGAAAACATACTAAAAAATATTACTCCTGCACACTATGACGCAATGGCAGATGCTATAGAAGAAAACTACCAACGAGCGTTGCCTTATTGGGAAAAAAGTATCTATCAACGATTAGAAGAATTTATTGCAGCTGAGATAGCACAACTAAGTAATTAATACTCGATAATATTATGATAACAAATGTAATTATAACTGATAACTTTTACAGTAATCCTGATGGGGTTAGAAATTTTGCACTGAGTCAACCATTTTCAGTGACTGGAAATTTTCCAGGAAAAAGAACAATCAGCCATCTTACTCCCGATGTAAAAGAAACTATTCAAAGCATAGTATGGAACGCCGGCGGTGCAGTAACAGATTGGTTTGAGAACGACGGCTACACAGGTGCATTTCAATTGACTACGGCAGCAGATCGCAGCTGGGTTCATAGTGATCATTTTAACACTTGGGCAGGAGTTTGTTATCTTAACCCTGACGCTCCTTACACAGGCGGTACTGGTTTATTTAGGCATCGTGCAACTGGTGCAGTTCGTGCAGGCGAATTAACCACTGGATACGAAGCACAAGATATGACCAAATGGGATTTATATGATACACTGGGTAACATATATAATCGTTTGGTATTATACCGGGGAGATCTTTTTCACAGCAGTTTAGACTACTTTGGATCTGACCTATACACAGGAAGACTTTTCCAAGTTTTCTTTTTCAGCACACAATATTGAAAGACACTTATGGTTAACCAAGTACCCAACTTTTTAGAACAACACATACTCGACGAAATTACACAAAAATTTGAAGACAGCAAAGGCAAAGCTGCATTTGAAATTAACAATATGGGACGTTGGGGGCAGGGATTAGACCGCGGCAGTTTTGCTCCTGTGTTTATTATACCTCTTAGTGAGTACGAAGAATACTTTGTTAACAAATACAAGTCTGTTGATCCTGCATTTGCTGACTATAATCATGCCACAGTATTTTTACACATTTGGCCTCCTGGCAGTCAAATCAACTTCCACCACGATGACGTAAGTGAAGGTCAAGACAAACGGTTAACCAGTACAATTTATATTAATCCCAATTGGAATTGGAATTGGGGCGGATTATTTTTATACGATGATCCTGAGCAAGGACAACGTTGGATATTTCCTCATTACAATCTAATGACTTGGTTTGTACCACCGATTTATCACGGTACCAGTATGCTTACATTGGCTGCAGAATATCCAAGACTTAGCATACAGTTATTCTTTACAAAATAATATGAATCTAGATCATTGGTTTCCTAGTGTAATCGGTAGAGACTATCACCCCGAGTGGATTGAACCAATGAATCTGCAGATGGATAAATTATTTGAATCCCCTGATAGAAATATCAACACTGATTTTTACTACAACGGTGAAACAACCTACGGCACACAAAATTTAACTCACAACGAAGATTTCAAACCTTTTATGGATTTTATACAAGCCCAGGCCTGTGCATTTCTAGAACAAATGGGTTATGATAGTAGTCGTGTGCCTTGGAAGCCATTTTTATTTGCCAACAGATTTTTAGAGGGTAGTGCACATCCTAAACATCTGCACAGTCAATGTACTATAAGCGGAATTTACTATCTTAAAACTCCGCCTGGCAGTGCCAACATAAGATTCTATCCTAATCAGCCATTTAAGGATTTCTTTGATTATATGTTTATGATTAAAGATCCTACAAATTGGTATAGTTTACCGCATACTGATTATGTTCCTAGCCCAGGATTATTGTTGATGTGGCCCAGCTGGTTGTATCACGAAGTTCCTCCTAATCACAGTATAGAACCTAGAACCAGTCTAGTGTTTAATCTCTGATCTTTTCTAAAACCTGTATTTTATCTTTATTGGCTTTGAACTTGAATGTTCTCCAAACTCCTGGATGCAACGGTCTAGGCATATGGTCCAATGTAACCCAACAATATCCGTGATGTTCATGATTTAACGCAGGTAAAAATTCATCTTCTACTTTGATTAAAAAAGTATGATAGATAAATGTACCTTTGTTACTGGTGTATTGTTCGATGGGTAGTATCTTGGCTCCTTTAATTTCCCCGCCAAGTTCTTCTCGTATTTCTCTTTGAAGTCCGTCAAGTATAGATTCTCCCGATTCTATTTTTCCGCCCACTATTCCCCACGTGTCAGGGAATCTCCCACCATTTCTTAATAGGAATAGATATCTGTTGGTGCTTGTTGAATATATAAGTGCACCACAACTTTGTTTTAGATTATTAGTTGCCATTGTCCTGCTGGGTAATACCCTTCATAACTCTTGGTCCATTGTGCACCGTCCCATTTATACTGTACACTGGTAGTTAAGTTAGTAACATAGTTTACTGCAGAAGTGGCTCTACTGTCAAATGCTACTTGCCAGTGTTGCCCATTAAATTGTATAATATCGTTAGCAACTGCATATAATGGTGTATTATCTCTGCCCATCCAATTGTATTGTGGTTGTGCACCTGGAGTAGTTATATAATCGTTGACCAACAAATAGCGTGTGCCGTCGGCTAGGTCTTGAAGATCTTTATTTGGTCTGCTGTTCTGCGGATCGATTATAGCATTGACAGGAACTAATGTATTTGCTGGTATAGTATCTATATCCGGAGTCCACATTAGTACAGTATCGTCAACAGGATTATATGCTACAGTACCGATTACTTCGTTACGATCCGGAAGTGTAAATCTAATTTGGCTACCACCATTGACCAAGTTACCGTAGATATTGACAACAGTTCTCCAAGGTAAGTTCGTTCCAATTTTATGTGTAACAGCATTAAATGTAATCAAGTCACCGTCAAATCCTGTAACAATATTACTGGTTGTAACAGTTGTACCGTTGATGCTCACCACTACACTATTATTGCTTACAGTTGCAACAGGTGTTGCACCGTCGGTTACAGCTAGTGTACCGACTATCATTCCAGGTTCTATACCGTCTGTGTTATCAACTACAACAGTTGTGCCATTTCTGACAGACGAAGTCAATTGTTTAATAACTTGTTGTGCAGTAGGATCGATTACCGGATCGTGTTCTTGCACTAATTTTACAGTATTGTCTATTAATATTACTCCGTACTGTAATGGTGTAATATATTGTCGACTCATCAAATTGGCATCACTATAAATGGCTTCGTCTATGTTGCCGTCTGAGTCAAAAATACTGGCAATAATTTTTTGAACAACTCCCAATTTCTTAACCAGCGCAGGTGCACTTAGGAATATTGGTAATTCAAAAGTTAGTGTAGCAACGTCAATGGGATTTTCAGTACCAATTGGCACAGTTCTTGAACTCCAGGTAGTATCAGTCAGTGTTATGTAAGTAATACTGGTCCAATCAACATAGTTGTCTGTGCTTTGAATTTCCATAGACGGATTAAACAAGGTTGAAATTTGCTCAATCAGTTGTAATTTTTGTTCAGTATTACTGGTCCAAATATCTACCTTGAGAGTTAATCGATAAGGCACAGGCATTAGTCTTTCGACAGTTAATAAATCGCCTTGGGTAGTACTAAAATCCCCAGTGCTAGGATCAAAGAATCTTTCACGTAAATTTAGTTTACCTACATACGTTGGATTCTGCACTCTTTCCCTGTCGTATTTTAGTTCACTAATATAAACAGCCATAGCAGGAACACTATTCAAATAGTTTTCACTGTTTTGTTTTAGAATAGCCATACCTTGACGACTGCTATCGCCATAAATCACAGGGACTCTTTGAAGTGCAATACTGTTGTTTCGGTCAAATCCGAATTCAACTTGAAAGTTACTGAGTATACGAATAAACTGAGTAAGGTATCTTCGGATTTGCCCTGAATAGAAAAATTGTTGCATAGTGTTGTTTAGTTATCTGCACGTGGTGTTAGTGCTTGGTTGAGATTTTGTCTTGTTGGCAAAGTCTGACCTTCTTTATTTGTATATGTACTGGTATCATTGATAAATGTACTGGTTAAAGTCTTATTATCTGCACCCGGTGTTAAATTGGCTCTGACTACATCTTGCACAACAACCCATCTAGCGCCGTCCCATCGAAATAATCTATTAGGTAAAAAATCTACTCTTAATATATAGTCGCCAATTTGTGGCAAAGGTGGAAATTGGGTGTTACTGATAATAGCCAAATCCTCGGGACTAAATTTAGTGTACTGCCCAATGCTGGTATTTGCTGCTGGAAAACTAGGATCAGTTGGGAAACTAGTACTAACATTAGCAACAAATCCATTTGGTGGTTGGCTATCGGTGGTCAAATACCCTGGTGTGTTTTGAGCAGGTCTATAGGGTAAAGTATTAACGTAATCGACATTACTGTCTACATATAAATTAGTAAAATCAACAGTTTGTCCAGTGGGATCTCCGGGACTACCATCCGGTAAAGTTGGTTCCACATAAAGTGTATCAGTATTGTATCCACTTAACGGAACATCAATTTGTGCTTGAGCTAGTACTGCATCGTTAATTTCATTGAGCTTGTTATAGTTAGACAGTATTTGCCCAATCGGGGTATTTGCTGCATCGCCTGCAGTAACATTGTTCAAAATATCTTTGTATTCTTGTGCATCCACTAGCGGTGTCATTTTGACTCTGACTAAATGCGGCCACCAAGTAGCACTGAATCCTTCGGCGGCAAATGTTACATCTTGAATAACATAGTAACGTTTTAGTACTGCTGGAATAGCTGCATCCAACGGGTAGTAATCCTTTTTATGCAACAATTCTAATACATCTCCTGACATTAGTTTTCTGCCAACAGTAGTAACAACATCGTTTAGATGGAAAGTCATCATAACAGTATCTGCACTTAAAAAGATTCCAAATTGTTGCAAGTCAAAGTCATTATCATTTACTGTGTAAATTCCTCTGAGACTGTATATGCTAGTATCGTATTTTCTATCACGATTTTCAACAAACAGTAAATCTTGTATATTAGTTGCAGATTGATTTTGATAAGCAGGTTTTTCTGGATTGTTCCAATATATGCTAACTGGACTATTACTGCTAATAGTAGATGTAATTGGATTATTAATGGTTACTGTGTTTGCACCAAAATTAACATTTGTAACAACAGTGCCACTTGCAATTCCAATTCCGCTAACAGTTTGCCCGACAGCCATTGCACTGACATTACCAAAAGGTAATACATTTGAATTGGCAGTTACAGTTGCAGTAGTATTGTATGCCTGTACTTGACTAGTAGGGCCAAGATATTTGTGCAAGTACACACCGGTACCGCCAATAGTAAACTCTTCGGAGATTCTACGATCGAAAAATTTGTAATCATTGCTGTGGTTTTCTCGCCACAAAGATAGTCTTGGCATTATTTGTCCCGTTTATAGTGTATTTATTGCAACATTGACATTAAATTTCAATTACCGTATAATTGTGGGATGACACAAATTATAGACTACGAGCCAAAATTTAGTGAAATGTTAGCCTGTATCAGTGCGGTTAACGATATGCGGGCCCGTAGTCAACTGTATAAAATGTATACAAACTGTCGTAAAATCCACACAGAAATGAGCCAAGAATTGGTAGAGTGCAGACGTAGGAAAAAGTTAACACAAAAGTATACAGAATTAGAAACTAACTTAAACCTAAGTATTAGTGAATTTGAACAGTGGACAACCTTTGCGAATTTGATTTATTGACATTAATACTGATCTGCAGTATAATGTATTTTTACAACACAAAACGTAGGCTACTATGGAAATTACAGTAAAATGTCGAGGACAGGGCAGAGCCGAGTTAGTTAAAGCCTGCGCAGGTTTTATTGCAAAAGAACTAAGAATCAGCAACAGCACTTGGAAACTGCAAATCCAGCTCAAACGTTTCCCCAAAGAAGAAGGCATTCGTGGTAGCGTAATCGATGCTGGACCTAAACAGTTAGTGATGTTTTTAGAGTCGTCTATGGAGTTTGAACGTTTTACAGAAGTGTTGAGTCACGAAATGGTACACGTTAAGCAATTTGTGCGTGGCCAGTATAAACAAGAAATCAAACGTGGTCTTCCAGTACATTACTGGATGGGCAAGCAGGTAAAGGCTAAGTATTACGACCAACCTTGGGAACAAGATGCTTGGAGTCGTGAGCGAATTTTATCAAACAAATTATTTGCTGTTATTAATCAGGAGTAAACAATGGCGACAGTAGCAGGAATTAAAATCAAAACCAAAGTGGCTAAGCCACGTGGCGGCCAGTTTATGGATGAAAAGTACACAGGTGGGGAGCCAACTTGGGATACAGAAGCAGCAGAAAAGTTTGATAACGAAACTTTTGATCATTATCTGCGCAAGAGTTTCTATTACTACAATTATTACTATACTCAAAAAGACTGTAAAAAATACATTGTAGAATGGATGCAAGCACAACCTAGTACATTTTCCAAACAAGAAGTAAGTGCGTTTATTCGCAGTAGTGACCGTAATATGTCAATGACAGCCTGTAGCCTCATTATGGCACATCGTGCAGGTATGCCATTCCGTGGACGTCACATTGAGTTTATTACAGAAGCTATTAACAAATCTATCGGTTTAGCCGAACCTGAAGATACTGTGGTTGAGACTGCTGAGGAAAAACCTAAAGCATACGTGCCCACTATCCAGGATCGCCTTAATGAAAAAACTGCTGAAATTATCGGCGAGTTAGAAGGTCATTATGACGAAGCCACAAAAGCAACAAAGACTACATTTAAGCCCTACGAGTATCTTGTGTCAAACAATGTAGTACAAAGTCAATTAAGCAAATATGAATTGGTTTATACCAAACGCAAACTAGAGCTTGAATCGGCATTGGCCAAGCAAGACGAAGACCTTAAAGAAGGGTATCGTCATTATAAAGCCGCAGACTTCAAACGTTTGATTGCTTGGATTGATGATCTTTTGGTAGCGATTGATCAATATAGAAGTGTGAAAAAAGCAGTTAAAAAAGCTCGTGTGAAAAAAGCACCTTCGAAAGAGAAATTGATCAGCAAGTTAAAGTACAGTAAAGAGTTCAAAGAACTTAAAATTGTCAGTATTAATCCTGCCGATATTATTGGTGCTACAGAATTATGGGTTTACAATACCAAATATCGTAAATTGGGTAGATATACTGCAGATGCATACAAGACGTTGACCATTAAAGGCACAACTATTGAAAACTTTGATTCTACCAAGAGTGTGCAAAAGACCTTGCGTAAGCCTGCAGAGCAATTAAAAGAATTTGCTAAAGCAGGTAAGGTACAGTTGCGTAAGTTTTTAGATGATATTCGTGCAACAGATACGCAACTAACAGGGCGTATTAGTACAGACATAGTACTGCTAAAAGCGGCATAATATAGTTTCCTATTAGCTAAATATGGTTAGTAGGACACAATTATGCCAGTACAAATGACCCCAGGTCTGCAAAACGACCTAAGCCTTCAAACCCAGAATCTTGGTGGTCCTGGGCCAATTGACATCAATAGTGCAATTGATGCCGCCGGTAATATCCAAACACTAAATCAACTTCGTAATCAAATGACTGATTACATTAGATTGCGTTTGGGCGACGGTATTGTTGATGTTGAATTAGACAAAGAACACTTTGAGCTTGCTATTAAGCAGTCACTTACTAAATATCGACAATTGGCCAGTAATGCACAAGAAGAAAGTTATGCGTTTTTGGACCTTTTGCCTGAAACACAGGAATACATACTGCCCAATAATATTATGGATGTGCGTACTATCTTCCGTCGTGGTATTGGAAGTGTGACAGGTACAACTGCAAGTCAATTTGAACCATTTGCCAGCGGTTATTTGAATACTTATATGTTGGTTGCAGGTCGAGTTGGGGGATTAACCAATTACGAAATGTTTACACAATATCAAAAATTAGCTATGACTATGTTTGGCGGTTATATGAATTATACATTTAATCGTGTTACTAAGAAACTTACTGTGGTTAGAAAGATCCCCCAGTACGGTCATACATTTTTACCTATTCAAAGTATTGTGGCCAGTAGTCAAAATGTTGGTGCCACTATTACTATTACATTTAATGTGCCTTGGCCTTTACAAGCAGGCAACAGTATCTACATTATTAACCCTACAGTAGCAGGGTGGGCTGGCCAATACATTGTGCAAACAGTTGGGGCAGGCGGTAATGTTATTACAGTTACTGCACAACAACCTTTAGGTAGTTTAGAACTAACTGACTATGCAATGAGCCAAACTCAAATTTGGAGTCCAGAATTGGATAGCGTAGACAATACCGAAAGTGTGCTATTATGGGTCTATAATTACAAACCAGATAGCGTGTTGTTAAGTGACCAGTTTGTTTATCCTTGGTTGCAAGAATATGCACTCGCATTTTGTAAAACTATTTTAGGACAAGCTCGTGGCAAGTTTGCTCAAATTGCAGGACCACAAGGTGGTACACAACTAAATGGTGCTGCTCTTATGGCAGAAGGCCAAGCCGAAATGGAAAAGCTCGAATTAGATATAAGAAACTATGTAGATGGCTCACAACCGTTGACTTGGGTTACTGGTTAATGTTATACTAGCAACTCACGCAGGAGTTGTTATGATCATAGGATTTTGTGGATTAATTGGCAGTGGTAAAGATACTGCTGCAGACTATCTTGTTAACTTTCACGAGTTTCGTAGGGACAGTTTTGCAAGCAGTCTTAAAGATGCAGTTAGCGCAGTATTTGGTTGGGACCGAGAACTATTAGAAGGCCGTACTAAAACTGCAAGGGCTTGGCGAGAAGAAATAGATCCATGGTGGAGCCAACGCTTGAATATGCCACATCTTACTCCCCGTTGGATACTACAATATTGGGGCACAGAAGTCTGCAGACAAGGATTCCACGATGATATGTGGATTGCCAGCTTAGAAAACAAACTTAGAAATACCAACGACAGCACAGTTATCACTGACTGTAGATTTCCTAACGAAATAGCTGCCATAAGAGCACAAGGTGGTAGAATTGTGTGGATACAACGCGGTATAATTCCCCATTGGTACGATATTGCATCAAAAGCAAACAAAGGAGATACCAAAGCTGCTGAATGGCTCAAAGCAAATAATATACACGCTAGTGAAACATCATGGGCTGGTACTGATTTTGATGTTGTCGTAGACAATAACGGCACTATAGACGACTTATACTCGCAACTTAAAAATCTGGTTTAACTTCAGCTTCTTGCCAAGGTAGCTTACTAAGGCCGATTTCTACTCTGCAATTCAAGCAAATACTTTTTAAGTTAAATTGGCTATTGTTGCGTAAGTTGCCGTCTACATGGAATACTGTCATTTGTTTGTCAGGATATTTGGCCTTCCAACCGCAATGATCGCAAACTGTGCGTTTCCTGTACCCAGCCTTAAACCACGCGGGGGGTATAGGCTTTAATTTGTTGCCTTTTCGACTACAACTGCTACATAGTCTTCGATAGTGGTGTTTACCGTCTTTAACGTAGTTAACGGCCGACGGATTTTGTTTACAACTCTGACAAACGGGTCTAATCATACTAATATTTAATCAAACCTTTGGCAAAGGCACCTAAGCCACAGTTATTTCTCCAAATACGATAAATATCTTTATAAAGAATTTAAGGTTAATTTCTTATTTTTACACGTTAAAGGAAAAACACTATGGCAACGCTAGTAAGTCCAGGCGTATCAGTTACAGTAACAGATGAAAGCAATTACAGTCCTAATAGTTTAGGGACTGTTGCTTATATTTTATTGGCAACTGCACAAAACAAAACAGCTCCAGGCGGCACTTCAATTGCGGCCGGGACACTAAGTCAGAATGCAGACAAAGTATATACCATTACTAGTCAAAGAGATTTAGTTACCACATTTGGTAACCCATTCTTTGCAACTACTAATAGTGGTGCTGCTATTAATGCTGACGAGCAAAATGAATACGGCTTGATGGCTGCATATAGTTTGTTGGGAGTATCGAATACAGTATATGTACAACGTGCTAATGTAGACTTAGGCGGATTAACAGGTACGACTATTCGTCCTGTAGATAATCCAGCAACTGGTACTTACTGGTTAGATACATCTACTACCAATTGGGGAATTTATCAGTGGGACGCATTTACTCAGTCATTCACTGAACAATCTCCGATTGTAATCACCAATCCTTCATTACTAGTAAGTAATACAACACCTAATGTAACACTTGGTGGAATTGGTAGTTATGCTGTCAATGCTTATCAAAGTAATAATGTTCTTTACTATAAAGGATTGAGCAATACTTGGAATATAGTTGGGTCAACACAATGGCAATACGATATTCCTACAATAACAGGTTCGGTATTGAATCCTGTCATTCCTAGCGGCGGCGGAACAATAGATGTTAACGGTACAAACATTACATTTACTTCTGGTGAAAATTTAGCCAGTATTATTGCAACAATCAACGGTGCTGGTCCAGATAGTAATAATGTTGTTGCTACTACCAATAGTGTTAATCAGCTGATTCTAACTGGCTCTGCTTTAAGCAGCGGACAACAAATAACAATTACAGGAGATACTAATGTAATGCAAGCATTAGGACTCCACTCAGGTACTTTTACTGTTCCCCAAGTTCAAATAGCACCGTACTACAATATTCCACAGTGGCAAGGTCCAGTGGGCGGCGGAGAAAGTCCCCCAACTGGTAGTGTTTGGCAAAAAACCACTACATTAGGCGGAGGTTTATCACCAGTTGTTAACAAATACAATGCTACTAATGTAGCTTGGGAAACACAAAAAGTAACCGAATATCCAGATGTACTTACTGCTACATTCTCGTTGGATCCTACTGCAGGTGGTTTGAACATTACGCAAAATTCTATTTTTGCACAGTACAATGTAAAACAAGACAATATTACACCTAGCGTTTATTTCTGGGTTCGTAATGCAAGTGGTCCAACAATTGGAACAGGAACTACAACAACTCCTACATACAACAACGGACAGTTTAACATAACCGTTAGACCTACTGTTAATTCTCCATCCACTACTACATATACTGTAACAGTATCTCAGCCAAGCGCATTTGGATTTATTAGCGCAGTTAGTGCTGCAGGAATTCCTAATGTTAGTGCAAAACTAGCAACTTCTGGAGCAATGACATTGGTTCATGCTACAGGTGGCGACATAATCATATATGAAAATGATGGCTACAATGTATTAGGCGGAGTTGGATTAACTGCTGGCACACATAATAATATTACAGTGGATCCGTCCGGCAGTGGTAATTCAATTATTAGTAATTGGGTTCCATTGGCATATATCCCAAGCAGCACACAACCTTATATTGATCCAGCAGATGGTACATACTGGTATTATGATAGTCCTGCACACGTAGATATCATGATTAATGATGGAACCAATTGGAAAGGTTATAGAACTTTGGCCGCTGATATCAGAGGCTATAATTTACAACAAACCAATGTTAACGGTCCTATTGTTAGCTCAAGTGCTCCTACTGCACAAGACAACGGTAATTCATTGGTATACGGCGATTTGTGGTTAGACACAAGCGACTTGGAAAACTATCCAAGTATATACAGATGGCAAAGTGTCAATGCAGCTAACCAATGGGTTAAGATTGATCTTACAGATGAAACAAGTCAAAATGGTATCATATTTGCAGATGCTCGTTGGTCAGTAAATGGCACAACAGATCCTTCAACTGATGCAATGCCTAGTGTTGCTTCGTTAGCACTAAGCAATTATTTAGATTTGGATGCACCTGATCCTACCATTCACCCACGCGGTATGTTGTTGTTTAACACACGAGCCAGTGGATACAATGTAAAACAATTTAGATTTAACTATTTCAATGGTACTTCATTCCCTGACCAATCATTACCTGCACAGAAAAATGCGTGGGTAAGCGTTAGCGGATATGATGCAGGAAATTCACCAAACTTTGGCCGTAAAGCACAACGTGGTGTTGTTGTTGCTGCATTGAAATCAGCAATCGACAGTAGCACAGTATTGCGTGAAGAACAACACGCATTTAACTTAATTGCTTGCCCAGGATATCCTGAGTTAATTCCTAATATGGTTACACTCAACGATGACCGTGGAGACACAGCCTTTATCGTAGGCGATACACCAATGCGTTTGCCTGCTACTGGTACTGCAATTCAAGCCTGGGCGCAAAATTCAAATAATGCACCTACTACAGGCGAGGATGGCTTAACAATTACTAACCCATATGTTGGAATTTATTATCCATCTGCACAAACAAATGATTTAAGCGGTAATGCAATTGTTGTACCTCCAAGTCACGTGGCATTAAGAGTTATTAGTTTAAGTGATAATATGAGTTATCAATGGTTTGCACCAGCTGGATCTCGTAGAGGTTTAATTGATAATGCAAGTAGCATTGGATATGTTGACGCTGATTCAGGCGCATATTATCCAGTGGGTATTACTCAAGGATTAAGAGATGTTATGTATACTAACTCAATTAATCCATACACTAACTTACCAGGAACTGGTTTATTGGTATACGGACAGAAAACATTAAGCCCAACTCCAAGTGCATTGGATCGTATTAATGTAGCAAGACTTGTTAACTATCTAAGAAGACAGTTATCAATTATTACTCGTCCATACTTGTTTGAACCAAACGACAGTATTACACGCAGTGGCGTTAAAGCAGTTGTAAGTTCTATGCTAAACGATTTGATTAGCAAGCGCGGTATCACTGATTATTTGGTTGTATGTGATAGTACAAACAATACTCCAGACCGTGTTGACAGAAATGAACTATGGATTGATGTAGCGATTGAACCAACTAAAGCAGTTGAGTTTATCTACATACCGATTAGATTGATGGCTTCAGGAGCTATTACATCGGGACTAGCGGCCGCAGAAATAGCAGGAAAAGGGGCATAAGATGGCAGTTTCATCATTAACTAAATTTACAGTACCATTAGGTCCTGGACAAAGTAGCACAACACAAGGTATGTTGATGCCTAAACTCAAGTTTCGCTTTAGAGCGACATTTGATAATTTTGGTGTAAGCAATCCTACAACAGAGTTGACTAAACAAATTGTAACATTTGCAAGACCAAATTTAACATTTGATCCTGTTGAAGTTCCTGTTTACAACAGCAGAATTTATCTTGCTGGACGTCCAACTTGGGATCCTTGCCAAGTTACACTCAGAGATGATGCGGTAGGCAGTGTTACTACATTAATCGGCGAGCAATTGCAGAAGCAATTCGATTTTATGGAGCAGGCCAGTGCTAGCGCAGGCGGTGACTATAAGTTTATTACTACATTAGATATATTAGATGGCGGTAATGGACAGTACGAACCAGTTGTACTTGAAGAGTGGCAATTATATGGTTGTTTCTTAACTAATGTTAATTACAACGATGTTGATTATGGTTCCAATGATCCAGTTACTATCACTCTGAGCATCCGTTACGACAACGCTATTCAAGTTGTTGGCGGTGGTGTTGGTACTAGTATTGGTAGAAACATTAGTTCTTCTTCAGCTACTTCCTAAGCTGATATCAACTAAAAACAAAAGCCCACTCGAGTGGGCTTTTTTATTGCATAAATATATGTATGTCAAGTGATCTGTCTAACCAATATCTTAAACCTATACTCAGAGGCGAAGCAACTCACCCGTATGCTCACGCCACAAAACTATTTGTAGAAGATAATTATAGGTTAGCTCCCAAGCCAGCTCATCTTTATTATGTCTATTTTGATGTTAATCCAGGCGCACTGTCATTGGTTAGTAGTGCACCCCAACAATACATCGAAGCAGGTATGTTGGCCAAACGTGTTGAACTTCCTAAATTCAATACAAATACAAAAACATTGAATGCGTATAATAGAAAAAATATTATACAAACACATATCACATACGATCCTATTACTATTCAATTCCACGACGATGCAGCAGATGTTGTATTAAGTTTTTGGAATGACTATTATTCTTATTATTACAGAGACAGTGATTATACTCCTGAATCTTATACTTCACCTAGCAAATATCAACCTAGAGCAAATCAAGACTGGGGATTTACTCCACGCTCTCAAAGTGTAGCACCATTCTTGAATAGTATTAAAATATACAGTATGCATAATAAAGAATTTACTGAATATATTTTAATTAATCCTTCGATAACAGCTTGGCGCCACGGCGAGCACAACAGCAGTGAAGGCGGTGGGTTGATGGAACACTCAATGACTATCGCTTTTGAAACTGTGCAGTATAGAGGTGGAGTAGTAGATTTAGAAAATGAACCAATTGGTTTAGGCTTGCATTATGATAATTATCTAAGTCCGATCAGCAGTGGGAATGAACCAGTAAACACATATAGACGAGATTTTAGCAGCCCCGACAGTTACTATAATGTAAATTATGGCGCACCTCTGAATATACCGAGCCTAAGTGCAGTCAATGCTAGTATTAACAATTTGACTAATCGTTTGGTTGGTGGACTAGTAGGCGGTGTAGTAAATGGCATCAACGGTGGCAGTTTTTATCCTACTATGGGCGGAGTTCCTGGATACGGCGGAATCAGCAGTACTAATCAATTGTACGCCGGACTAGGTGTTGCAGGTCTTCCCAATCCGTATGCATTGAAAAATGTAGGCAAAAGCATTACTGCTACTATCGAAAATGCCGCAGTAGGAACAGTTGCCGGAGCCGCAACTGCAGCAATATTCAGTGCAGCTAACACATTTGATCAAGGTGTTAATACTTTACTAACTGGTAGCCCTGCCAATCCGGCTAGTAGTGGGATATACAATGTCAATCCAACAAATGGGTTAATTTCAATTGGGCCCGACGGTCAGCCAGTGGCCGGACAATCAATGTATCTCACTCAAGGTAGTCAAAACGGATTGCCTTACGGAGGTATACAACAAACTAGTACAAGCAGTAGTGGCCAAGTTCAAAATGGTTTGTATATGACAAAGAATGGCTATTTACAAACACCTGGTTCAGGAATCGGCGCACAATTAACCAATACAATATCTGGTGCAGTTGGTGCAGTTGCCGGATTAGAAGCAGGTGCTTATGTTACGCAATCACTTAATTCTAGTGCATTAGGTAAAACAGTTGTAGGAAGAATTGTTAGTGGAGCAGTAGGAGTTGCAGTAACTAACAGTATCAGCAAAGCAGTGAATAACGGACTACAGTCATTGACCAATGGTGTAACTGGTTCAGTAAGTCAGGTGTGGAATTCTGCTACTGGTTCGATTAATAATGTTAACAGCGATACTCCGCAGTCTCCGGCTCCTGTACAGGATCTCAGTACATATGGTGCAAGCTCTACTAATCCCGGAGTCAATCAAGCCAGTGTAACAAATCCAGATCAATTTGGAACTTCTAGTGTAAGCATTCAACAAGGTAGTCCGTTATCTGGCGGAGATTTATTAAATGCTGGCAGTGAATCCGCCCCTCCTTTTGATGACTAATAAAAATTATGAGTAATCGAGTAACCCTAGTACCTCCCAGCAATATTGTTAGTACCAGTAACGGTTCTGCAGATGCTACTACAAAATATTTTAATAACTATTTTACACCCAATTATAGTATTAGCAGTAATGCGAATAATGCTATAGTCAGTTTTTTTGAAACAATGACAGGCAGTACAGCTAGCGCGGTATTGTTAGCGCAAGCATTGATTAATAGTGCTAATGCACAAAGAGAAAATCCATTGGTATTATTGGACAGTTTTAAGAAAATGTCTCCTAGTGAGCTTACACCGTTATTGACACTATATTTGAATTCGACAAGAGTACCCACTAGTTTATTGGGTATTAAAAATCCACAAACACCCAGTCAATTGATTGCTAGAAAAATCTTAGTATAATGGCCAAGTATAGTCAAGGAAAATATCAAATACAAAACCCAGCAAAGTATATAGGCAAAAGTATGCCTACTTACCGTAGCAGTTGGGAGTTTGCTTTTATGCAGTTTTGCGACAATAACCCAGCAGTTACACAATGGGCAAGTGAAGCGATTCGCATCAATTATAAAAATCCGTTTACAAACAAAAACACAATCTATGTACCAGACTTTTTAATTGTGTATATTGATAAAAATGGCAAGCAACACGGCGAAGTTATTGAAGTAAAACCCAGTACAGAAACCACTATGGAAGCGGCCCGTAGCGTAAGAGATAAGGCAATGGTGGCACTTAATATGTATAAATGGGAAGCTGCAAGAAAGTTTTGTGCAGCACAGGGATTGACATTCCGTGTAGTCAACGAAAAAGACATTTTCCACGGCTCAAAATAATAACGGTAAATACCGTATGACCAAAAAACTTCAAGAACTTTTTAATCTGCCAGAACCTGTATCCGAGAATACAACTGCTGAAACTGCCGATGCTGCACTAGAAGAACATCGTGCAATATTTGCTGAAATTGACTCAACCATAGATAAAATTGACGAAGCATTGCCTGGAGTACGGGGGTTAGATGCTAGTGATCAAGAAATGGATGAACTTGCTACTATGGCCAAAGATAAATTCAATGATCTAATGGACCTTGGTATGAATATGGAAGCTAGATTTAGCGGAACTGTGTTCCAAACAGCAGGTGTATTATTGGGACACGCTATAACTGCTAAACAAGCTAAACTAGACAAGAAATTACGTATGGTTGATCTACAACTTAAAAAAATGAGATTAGATCATCAGATTAAACAAGATAAAGGTACCCCAGATGCTGCAATCGAGGGTCAAGGAACAGTATTAGACCGTAATAGTCTACTAGCAGAAATACTGAACAAACCCAAGCAATAATTTCCAAAACCTGCTAAATATCTAATAATAGGACAAATTATGAAATCATTTCTCTCATATCTTACTGAAAGTACAAGAACTTATGATTTTAGAATTAGAATAGCTTGCGAGATGTCAGATGACATTATGGGCAAGTTAAAAACAATTCTAGAAATGTATAAGTTAGAAAGCATCAGTAAACCACGCAGACTACCAATCCAAGAAACTCCTGAGTTTCCTAATATGGGACCAGTGGAAGTTAATGTTATTGACATCGTATTAGGATATCCCACCAACGATGAAAAGATTCGTAGTTTGATTGCAGAGTGCGGATGTGTACCTGCTGCCTGTGTAAGAGTAACCCCGACAAATAGTCCGTATGAATTGGTACGTGACGGTAAAGAAATCAGTAATCTTCACGGCAAACCTGGCGAAAGCGTGCTAATGCAAGCTGAGATGGTTGCAGAGAAAAAAGACGAAGAATTAGTCGGCGACGCTCGAATCCCCAGCATCATGAAAGAATTACAAGATACACGAAAATACAAGTATCCAGATGCTGCAGGAGGCGAGCCTGCTGATGCTAAAACCAGTAACAGTTACCCACAAGGCCAAACTAGTCCAGTTGGCACACATAAAAATTCAATCCCTTCGGACGCCAAATTGAAAGCAGGAAAATAATCATGAGCAACAATAATTTATACGACATTCTAAACAACTTCAACAAAGTAGCTGTTACTGAAAACAAAAAGCCTGCGGCGACCACAGAAGCAAAACCTAAGACTAAACTTGAAGAAAGTATTCAGCAGGTTATTAGCGAAAAATATATGGGATTTAAGGCAGTTGAAAAAGCTGCTAAAGCAGGCGGAGCAGAAAATCCTGCTGCAGTTGCTGCCAGCATTGGTCGCAAAAAATACGGTAAGAAAAAATTTCAAGCCGCTGCCGCTAAAGGTAAGAAGTTAGGCGAAGGATGGGATCCATCACAAGAAGTAAAACAGTCTGCTATACAATATATGAAAAGTACTGGAATACGCAACATAAATGATTTGGATGCAGAAGCTATTCAATATATTGGTGATGAAAATCAAATTAATTATGCTGAGGTTTGTAAAATTCTTGGTTGTGACTTACCAAAAGAATTAGGTCCAGTTAAATCCTATGACCGTCACGGTGATATGGAAGAAGACTATGCAAGCATGGGAATCGGGATGGCCGAAGAAAATGACGAATATGATGATAGCGATATGGTCAAAAACGAATTGCATACTATAATTCGTGCCGCAGAAGAACTTGAGCAACATATCACTGACGGAAAAGAAATACCAGCTTGGGTACAATCTAAAATTGCACAGGCCAAGGGTATGGTTGATAGTGCCAGTGAATATATGATTAGCGATCAAGAACGCAATCATGAAGAAGAGTCTGGGGAAGAAAATTTCCACCCAGAGATAGCAGAAGGCTGTCATGCTTGTGAAATGGGCGAGTGCGAAACACACGGTGTTATGTCTGCAGTAAATGAAAAAGCAGTTAGTAAAGCTCAACAAAAGTTTATGGGTATGGTACACGCTGCACAAAAAGGCGAAAAAGCTGCTAGTCCAGAAGTTGCCAAAGTTGCAAAAGGCATGACTAAGAAAGCTGCCACAGATTATGCTAGTACAAAGCACAAAGGATTGCCTGCACACGTAGGCGAAAATGCTTTTGATTATAAAAATACTCCTCGTCAAACATCAGACGATGATACCAAGACACATCATACTAAGAAACACATTAGTACAGGCACCGTTTATACTAAGAAGTTTGATAGTCATGGACACAGTATGGGCACCGCTGATACTGTAGACACAGTTAAAAAAGGACGTGGTCGTCCTAAGAAAAGCCAATTTGAAAATACAAGTCATAAAACTATCAACAAGATGGTCAACGGTATTTTCGAAAGCATTGACAGTTCAATGTATGTAGAAACTGCTCCAGATCAGTTGTCATATGAGCAAAGCCATTTGAAAGATCATTTAGGCAGTCACTTGTATAAGAAATTAAATTCAGCAATGAAAACAGGCGATGGATTCCCTGATGATTTGTATGATAATTTGTTTACATATTTCCAAGACGAAATGCCCTACGGTATAGCTAAAGCTCGTACCGGCGATCCATACGAGTGGATTGAAAATAAATTAACTGAAATATTCCCTGAATTGCAAGAAAATCTTTTGCAAGGTATTGGTAATAAATTAGCTACAGGTGCAAAAGCAGTTGCTGGTGGAATCAACAAAGTAATTGGCCATCCTGATGACCAAGCAATGTTGAAAGATTTGGAAAAGAAAACTCATCCACAAACTCCAGCACCCGCACAAAAAGATTCGCAAGACATCGAAGAAATGATTCGTCTTGCTGGTTTAAGCGAGTCTAAAAAAGTTAAAGAAGCTGATATGGAAGAAGGCAATGCATTCGGCAAAGCAGAGCAAGATGCAGTAAAAGCTGGTAAAGATGAATTTGAAGTTGGCGGAAAAACTTACAAAGTTAAAGAAGACAAAACATCCAAGCCTGACTTTTTAGATATTGATAAAGATGGCGATAAAGAAGAGTCATTCAAAAAAGCTGTTAAAGATAAAGAAAAAGTAAAAGAAGAATTTGCTGCTGAATGTGGTGAAATGAGCCCAATGAGTGGACAATCCGAGCAACAGGGAAAAATGAATATCAGTACTAATATGAGTACAGACGGCAATAAGAGTATTACTATTACTGCTGACGGGGATACTGCAGTCGAATTAATGCAAATGCTTAAACTAGCAGGTGTAGGCGGTGGGCAACAACCAACTGCCGAAGTTAAGCCAATTGAAGTAGTTGTTGGCTCTACTAACGGTGCAGAAGTTGCAGCAGAAGAAGAAATGGCTGAAGCTAAAGACGGCCGTTACGAAGCTAATACAACTCCTGATGTACACGTTATGGATGTACAAACGTTAACCAAAGGCGGTAACGGTGAAATTGCTGGTAAAGAAAAACAAATGACCAAACACGGTTACAAGTTTGGTGACAACCCGATGGCTATGAAAGACATTGAGGAAGGTATCGACAAATTAGATACAATGGGCTTACGCTTAATGAAAGAATACGAAAGTATTAAAATTAAAAAATGAAAATAACCGAAATCATTAGCGAAGCTAAAGACATACCGGCCGATCCTAAAAAATTAGACGGCGCTCAAGTTGCCAGTCTTAAGGGCGCAGTTAGTATTCCTGATATTAGCAATAACAAATCAAATGGTAGTGCTTACTTGCAATACAGATTTGGTATTGCATTAGGCGGTGCTGGAGCAGGTAGCACGCCAAGTGAGCATACTGATCCAGCTGGAGCATTTAGCGGTGATCCAGTAATGTTGACTTATACTGATGAAGAAGGCGAAATGATTAATAACGCTGCCAAAATGGTCGGGGTTGGCCATGTAATACCATTGGGTAGTCGCAAAAGTCTAGAACGTGACGATGTACATAAAGTTAGCCCAATGACACCACGTGGGCCTATTAAACCAAAACGCAGAAAATAAATGCAACAATATAAATTCCGCAGCAATGATTTTGTACCTGAAGGTGAAACAGGTATAGACGATGCAGTATTGGATGTCAATGATCCAATCAACGAAATGCGGGTATTAGCTGGGTTGGGCAATCAACCACAGTGGACAGAGTACAAAGGTCAACCTGGCAGTAATATCAGTGCTACTGCTACTGCCAAAGCTGAACTAATGAAAGAAAACAACATCAAGCCTGGAACACCTGAATGGTTCCAGCTTTGGTTTTCTAGACCGTACTTGACGGGCGAACCGCCGGTTTAGGATCAATTCCCAAATAACGATACCAACTTTCGTGCTGAACGTGCACTGGTCTTTCTTTCCAACGATTTAACAATTGAAAATGTGATGGGTGATAGGGTTCACGCAAAGGCTTAATACGTTTGTGTCCTTTTTCGCTATTACAACTTTTGCAGGCTGCAACAGTATTCTCCCAAGTAGTGCGTCCGCCGTCACAACGTGGAATCACGTGATCAATAGTCAGCTCTTTGTAATCAAATGTATCTGCACAGTATTGACACTGAAACATATCTCTCAAAAACAAATTGCCTCTACTAAATTTAGCAGACTTTTTGAATTTGAAATATTCTTTACTAACAACTACTGCAGGCACATTCATTGAAAAATGCTCACTGCGTATTAGCCAATCATCGTACTCTTCAAGTACAGTTACTTTATCTAAAAAATATAATTTTATACAATGTTGCCACCCGATAACACTGAGAGGTAAGACAGAAACTGGGTTCCAGTCACTGTTTAATAATAGTACGTCAGACAATTTGAAATCTCATTAGTTGTAGTTATAAATACACATATATGTATACCTATTATACAGTATTTAACGAACGATGTCAAAGCCTACCGAAAATGCTCTTGTTAAGAAACCCAATACCCGGGAAACTTATACTGAGCAAGAAATAAGAGAAATTGCAAAGTGTGCAGATCCAGTCACTGGACCGCATCACTTTTTGAACAATTACTTTTACATTCAGCATCCTACCAAAGGACGAATGAAATATCAGCCTTTTGAGTATCAAGAACGATTGGTGGACACTTATCACAACTATAGATACAGTATCAATTTGATGCCACGACAAACTGGTAAATCAACAACTGCGGCCGGTTACTTGTTATGGTATGCGATGTTTGTGCCCGACAGTACCATTTTGGTAGCTGCACACAAATACACAGGTTCACAAGAGATTATGCAACGTATTCGTTATGCGTATGAAAGTGTACCAGATTTTATTCGTGCTGGTGTTACCAGTTACAACAAAGGTAGTATAGACTTTGACACAGGATCCCGCATAGTCAGTGCCACAACAACAGAAAATACCGGTCGTGGTATGTCTATATCCTTATTGTACTGTGATGAGTTTGCGTTCGTTCGACCTACTATTGCTAGTGAATTTTGGACTTCAATTTCGCCAACATTGGCGACTGGCGGTAAGTGTATTATTACAAGTACCCCAAACAGTGATGAAGATCAGTTTGCACAAATTTGGCGTCAGGCCAATAAACGCATAGACGAGTACGGTAACGAAACAGAATTAGGTGTTAATGGATTCAAAGCATTCCGTAGCTATTGGCAAGAGCATCCAGACCGTGATGAAACTTGGGCTGCAGAAATGTTGGCACAGTTAGGTGAAGATCGTTTCCGCCGTGAAATGAACTGCGAATTTATTATTTTCGACGAAACACTTATTAGTCCAACAGTATTGGTTGAGATGTCAGGTATAGATCCTATACAAAAACAAGGACAAGTACGTTGGTACTCTAAACCACAACCCGGAAAAACTTACTTGGTTGGATTAGATCCCAGTTTAGGCACAGGCGGCGACCCTGCTGCTATACAGATACTGGAATTGCCTAGTATGCATCAAGTTGGTGAATGGCAACACAACCGTACGCCTATACCGCAACAGGTAAAGATACTGACCGAAATAACTCGTTATATAAGTGAAGCAATTGACTCTAACAATGATGTTTACTATAGTGTAGAAAATAACACAATCGGCGAAGCAGCATTAATTGCTATCGCCGAAGCAGGAGAAGAAAATATTCGTGGTATCTTTTTAAGCGAACCCAATCGTGCCGGGACTGGCAGACGATATCGCAAGGGATTTAATACTACTGCCAATAGTAAATTATCAGCTTGTGCTAAACTAAAGAGTCTAGTAGAAACAAAACGTCTGCGTATAGCCAGTAAAGCTTTGGTATCAGAGTTAAAGACCTTTGTAGCATCGGGTAATAGTTATAAAGCAAAAATAGGCGAAACAGACGATCTAGTAATGGCCATGATACTAGTGGTTCGTATGGCTATGTTCTTGCGTGAATTTGACGCAGATTTGGATAGTAAACTCAATGATTCAGTGGATGATGTAATTATGCCTATGCCCTTTATCATGATGTAATCGATAAATACTTAACTATGATAGAAATTGATAAAATTGCTGAAAACTTATTTGACAAAATAAGAACTCGTTTCCCCGCTATTAGAATTGGTGACGAAAACGCTAAAAGTACTCGCGATCCTAGCAAAGCTCGTTTCTTTAACTTTGACTTTACAATAGATGGCGAATCATTCGGTAATATTACTATCAGTTTAGTTGATTCACAAAATCTTAAGATCTACTTTGACAAAGAAATAGATCAGAAAATGCCCGACGAAGTTAAAAATCAATGGTATGCTTTCTTGAAGAACATTAGATTCTTTGCTAAATCAAATTTGTTGAGTTTTGATGTACGTGACATTGCTAAACCCAGATTAGGTATCGACGACTTAAAACACGCAAATAAAAATGCTGATGTTATTGACAAAGACGATATCGAAATTAACGAAAGCAAAATGTACGGTACAAGTCGTAGCAGTTACCAGAAAATGGAAAGTGTACGAATTATCGCTCGCCACAGTAAACAAGTGGACGAAGAACAACGAGGTGCAAGAAGCAGAAATATAAATGCCATCTACATCGAGAACCAATTGGGCGAGCGATTCAGATTGCCTGAAGGAACTACCTTACCTACTGCAAGAGTATATGCTCGTCATATTAAAAATGGCGGACAACTAAACGATGATTTTGGACAACACATTGGCAAGATCATCAAAGAAATGGCAGACTTAAAATTGTTTGTGCGTAATATGCGTGGCCGCGTATTTGAAGATGCAGAAACAAATGGTATGGTTCAGGCCGCGATAGATCATTACGGCAGCTTACACAGTGACTTGTTTAGTTTGCGTGGCCAAAAAGGCTACGAACAATATCGTGCACTTTGGCAACCAGAATTAAACGAAGACGAAGAATTTGATTTAGATGAATTAAAGGAACGTTTTGTTAAACGTGTATTTGATGATCGTATGATGGATGCATTGCCAGTTGTTCATCGTGCTTACAATAAACAAAAGAATTTGATTGGCGAAGAATTTGAATCTTGGGCCAACGAAATGACCAGCGATATCGACGGTGACGAAGATGAAGACCCGTTTGCTAATAGCTTAGATGGTAATGCCATTGACGATGATGATGAAAATGATGCAATCAGTGAGTTGTTGCAAAATAATCAATTTGAGTTTAGCTTTATGGACGGTACTTATTGGTTCGAAAGCGGGGAAGAATTGGAGCGTGCCAAAGATATTATGGCTGCCGAAGATCCGCACATGAAATGGCCAAGTATGGGTGTGCAAGATCCTACCAAAGGTACAGAAGCTGTTTATGGTTCCAGTACATTTGATCGCGAATCCGGATCACACGGTGTTATGGAAACCACAGATGAACTCAGCTTGTTCAAAAGTCTTGCTGGTATAAAATAAATTAAACTAATTCAACCAAAGGACAGAAATTCTGTCCTTTTTTGTTGACTGCATAAATAAATGTGTTATACTATTCAAATGCGTAGTATATCTAAGCAAAAACAAAGACCATCTTAAATTATAGGAGAACATTATGGCAACATCTTTAGCAGAAATTCGTGCAAAATTACAAGCACAAGAGACACGTGGTAGTAACAACCAATCAGGTGGAGACAATGGCATTTACGCCCATTGGAACATTCCCGAAAATACAACAGCTCGTATTAGATTCCTTCCAGACGCAAACGCAAGTAACAGTTTTTTCTGGGTTGAAAGACTCATGATTAAATTGCCATTTGCTGGCATCAAAGGACAAGCGGATAGTAAACCAACTTTTGTACAAGTTCCTTGCGTTGAGATGTGGGGCGAAGCTTGCCCAATCTTGGCAGAAGTTCGTACTTGGTTTAAGGATTCTTCATTGGAAGAAATGGGTCGTAAGTATTGGAAGAAAAAATCTTATTTGTTCCAAGGCTTTGTAAGAGATAATCCTATCTCCGATGAAAAGGCTACAGACAATCCAATCCGTAGATTTGTTATCAGTCCACAAATTTTTAACATTGTTAAAAATGCGTTGATGGATCCAGAATTGGAAAACTTGCCAACAGACTACGAAGGCGGACTTGACTTTAACGTTAAGAAAACCAGCAAAGGCGGTTATGCTGATTATTCAACTTCTAGTTGGGCACGTAGAGAAAGTGCATTGACTACTGATGAATTGAAAGCAGTTGAACAATTTGGTTTGTACAACTTGGCTGATTTCTTACCCAAGAAACCCAGTGATGCTGAGCTTAAAATCATCAAAGAAATGTTTGAAGCAAGCGTTGATGGCGAAGCATATGATCCAGATCGTTGGGCCAACTATTACAAGCCAGCAGGTTTGAATAGTGCAGGTAATTCAGCTGCACCAGCAGCAACACCAGTTGCGGCACCTGCCCCAGTAGCAAAAGCTGCACCTGCTCCAGTAGCAGAGTCAGATGATGCTCCGTTTGATGCAGACGATGTAGTGGCAGAAGCAGTTGCTCCAGTAACAGCTGCCAAACCCAGTAGCCAACGTGCAGAAGACATTTTGGCAATGATCAGAAACCGTAAACAGTAATTAGCTGTGCTTGTGTCAGGACAGGGCTCACGGTCCCTGTCCAATTTTCAATGAAAGAACAATAATATGGCTAAGCCTTTCGACATTTCCAAATTTAGAAAAAATATCACAAAATCAATTGATGGTATTAGTATGGGATTTAATGATCCTACCGATTGGATCAGTACCAACAACTATGCATTAAACTATCTTATCAGTGGAGACTTCCATAAAGGAATTCCAATGGGTAAGGTTACAGTTTTTGCAGGAGAATCCGGAGCAGGTAAAAGTTTTATCTGTAGCGGTAATTTAATTAAAAATGCGCAAGAACAAGGAATTTATCCTATCTTGATTGATACAGAAAACGCATTAGATGAAAAATGGTTACACGCATTAGGCGTTGATACCAGCGAAGATAAGTTGCTTAAACTCAATATGGCAATGATTGATGATGTGGCTAAAATGATTACAGAGTTTGTTAAAGAGTATAAAACACTTCCAGAAACAGATCGTCCAAAAGTTTTGATTGTGTTGGACAGTTTAGGTATGCTATTGACTCCAACTGATGTTAACCAGTTTGAAGCAGGTGACTTAAAAGGTGATATGGGCCGTAAGCCTAAAGCACTCACTGCATTGGTTCGTAACTGTGTTAATATGTTTGGTAGTTTGAATATCGGCCTAGTAGCAACTAACCACACTTATGCAAGTCAAGATATGTTTGACCCAGATGACAAGATTTCAGGTGGTCAAGGCTTTATCTATGCCAGCAGTATCGTAGTTGCTATGCGTAAGTTAAAGCTCAAAGAGGACGAAGATGGTAACAAAGTAAGTGAAGTAAAAGGTATTCGTGCTGCTTGTAAGATTATGAAAACCCGTTATGCCAAACCTTTTGAATCAGTACAAGTTAAAATCCCTTACGAAACAGGAATGAATCCTTACTCAGGATTGGTTGATATGTTTGAGGGTAAAGGTTTATTGGCAAAAGAAGGGAATAGTCTTAAATATACACTAGTAGATGGGACAGTTATTAAACAGTTTCGCAAGGCTTGGGAACGTAATGAAGATGGTAGTTTAGATCGTGTAATGGCCGACTTTACTGCACATCCGCATCAAACACAAACTGAAGAAGCTGTACAACCTGAAGAGGAATCAGTAGAATGACAATCGAAGTAGATGTATTAGGCGAAGTATACAGCACACTAAAGCAGTATATTCCACAAAAAGACCGTCAAGAGGCCAGTGATAATCTTATGAGTATTCTTGTTGACTTTTTAAGCGACAAGGATCTTAAAGATTTTGGTGGTACAGACTCGTATACTAAGAAAAGCTTTGAAGAATACGCCGATGGCGATGACGAAGATTACGAAGACTACGAAGAATAACCATGTGGTACAACAAAGTTGTTGCCGACTTGGGAAATATTCCCGCCTTCATTGACTATTACGAAAACGAGCTAATCGAAGCCAAATACGATTGCTCGGTTAAAGGTCACTTGGAAAAAAATATTGCAGCTTTGCCTGGTATAACTGAACAGAGATTTAATCAGCTTCAAGAAATTGAAGCTGTATTAAACTTTTTGAATATTCAATTACGAAAGATTCGTAAGAAACACTTTCAAAAATACCTTGAAGGCTATGCCCGAGCACTTACAAGTCGCGATGCTGAAAAGTATGTAGACGGCGAAGATGAAGTCATTGACTTTGAAACTATTATCAACGAAGTAGCACTGATTAGAAACAAATGGCTGGGCTTAATGAAGGGTCTTGAAAGCAAGAACTTTATGATAGGTCACGTTGCTCGACTCAGAACTGCAGGTATGGAAGATATTACACTATAAGTAATAATATGAAAATAGTATTATGCACCGGGGGGTTTGACCCAGTCCACAGTGGACATATCAAATTACTTAAAGCTTCAAAAACATTGGGCGATATGCTGATCGTAGGAATTAATTCCGATGCTTGGCTTGAGCGTAAAAAAGGTCGGGCATTTATGCCATTCCAAGAGCGAGCCTGTATAATTGATAATCTATCAATGGTTGATTATGTAATCAACTTTAGCGATGACGATAATACTGCTTGTGATGCTATTCGTAAAGTTCGTGCTGAATATCCCGACGCTGAAATTATTTTTGCAAACGGCGGAGACCGTACTAAAGAAAACATTCCTGAAATGATTTTCGACGATGTAGAATTTGTATTTGGAGTAGGTGGAGAAGACAAAGCCAACAGCAGTAGTTGGATATTACAAGAATGGAAAGCACCCAAAACAAATCGTACTTGGGGATACTATCGAGTACTGCACGAAAATGGCAAGCAAGTTAAACTTAAAGAATTAACTGTAGCTCCGGGAAAATATTTAAGTATGCAACGTCACAGTGACCGTGCGGAACATTGGTTCGTAGCAGAAGGTACTGCCACAGTATATACTGTCAATCGCAGTACAGATACAGAACTATTGGGAGTGTTTGATACATTTGAACACATACATATCAATCGTACTGAATGGCACCAGTTGGCCAATGAGACCAGTGCACCATTAAAGATTATCGAGATTCAATACGGTGAGAATTGTGTTGAAGAAGATATCGAACGTATATCAATGTCAGTGGCTACCGGGCATTAATAAGCCAAACATTTCTTCTTGACTCTGTAGGATTAATCTATATAAGTTGCGATGCTTAAATGCATACTCTTGTCCTACGCTAGTCAATGTTGCAGGAGGCAATTTGCAACGACTTTCAGTCTCAGTACCACTGGTAAAGTTCTTAACTTCGAGACTATGCTTTTCACATAAGTGGCGAATGGCCTTGTTCCAAGTCAAACAATGCATAAACAAATGACTGTAGCCTCTGTTACGTGCCCACACAATTGCTTCTTCCATCAATTGATCTGCAATACCTTGTTTGCGATTGGCACCGTTAACAATAATACCAAATTCAACTTCTGTTTCGTTGACTACTGCAATATGTACTGCACCAATCCATACTTTATTTCTTTCGGCAACTAAAAAATAGTTTTGCTCGGGATTCTTTACAAATCCTTCTACCAAGTGATCAATAAAGTAATCAGTTACAGGCAAGCCAAAGAACATTCGAATGGTTTCTTCGTCTTGTTCTTTAAGCCAATCTGCGTATAAGTAATATTCAGTTTGTGACAGGAATCTGGTTGTTATCATAAAAATATTTAGTTGAATCTGCAGTCTCTACAATAATACTGCCATAGTCTTTTACTATAGTTAAGTGGTTATCTTGTGCAAAATTTAGTACAAAATCAAACGCCAACGGTTCGATATCGTTGAGTTTAGTGTCTAAAATAACACATTTGATCTGATCTATTACCGTAGGCATAACATACACTGAATAACCTGGATTTTTAATGTTAGTGATCTTTTGTGCATTAGGGCGATAATGTGCTACAACCGAACACAGTCTATCACTCCAATCACTGGGCCTAAAAATTGCACCAGCAATAGTTATTCCTTTGATAAGATATTTCATGCTGATGCTATAGTATATGCTAACACTAAAATAAGACAAGTGATTGCAAATTTAACACCAAATTCTTCAATTTGACTGATTTTGTTGATTGCTTGAATCATTGATTACTTTCCGTTATGCAAACTACTTACCAACTGATCCGCACGAGCTTTACGAGCTTCGATAATAGATTCTAACATTGTTTTGAAAAAAGATTTAATTGTGTTCATAATATTATTCCTTATTTTGATAAAACAGTTAATGTTAAACCAAGTGCTAACGCTAATAGTGTATAGGTCAGAACTTTCATGGTTGCAACAAATAATTCATCATTCATACTAGACCGCCGTATCTTTGTTGATCATAATGACGTAACCAAAATTCAACTTCTGCAGGTGAACTTGGGTTTTTGCTGGCAATATATGCTTCCATTGCCGTTGGAGTGTTTAATAGTTTTTTAAGTTTATTGATTAAGTGTAACATTGTGTGTTTTCCTTGTTATAGTAAAAACTAATGGTTTCTACTAATAGTATTTATACTGATGTTAGTATAACACAACGATTTATGCATAGCTATTGAATATGGCTAAATCTTTGTGCTATAATTTGTTTTTATTAACTAAATAGGATATAACCGTGAAAAATATGAGAATTACCGACATCATTACAGAAGATTTGGCAGTGGATGCAAGATATGCAACCAGAGCAGAGATGAATATTCTTTCCCAAAAGCTATCTGCCCAATTACCAGAGTATAGATTTAGTGTTGAAAAGAAATCTACTAGTGAAGTAATTTATATTCGTATTTTTAACGCAGACAAGCAAGCTATCGTTGATTACTTTAGAGCACAAGGTCTTGACCAATTGCCGTTAGAGCCTGAACAAGCAGGCATTAGCGCAAAGTATCGCAATAATATTTTAAGTTATCAAACCAGTAGTAGACACATTGAGCCTATTGCTCAAAATAAACAACACAAAGTACCACAAACAAAAACCAATGCACAAACTGTTATCTATACATTGGTTGTAGCCAGTTCTGGTAAAGAAGAAGAAACTGGTGTTGGTGTTAGCATTAAAGAATTTACTCCTACTAGTTTGGGACTAGCAGGCCGTAAGTATACAAAAGACACATTGATCCAAGCTGCTCAACAAGCAGTAGCTGAAAAAACCAAAACTCGCAAAGATCTACAACAGATTTTGTTGGGGCTGATTGATGTTGCAGCCAACGGTGGCAAAGGTACACTACCTCCAGCAGTTAATCAAAATTTAAGCGGTAGAGCACGCAATCAACTTAGCGTGGACTTTGGTGAAATACTTGCTCCTATACTGATTGCAGAAAATGATCAAGAAATTGAATTCCCTGCAGATGGAAACTTCCCATTGATTGACGTGATTGTCAACAAGGTTAATTATAGTGTCAAGAGCTTAACAGGTTCGGGTACTAGTTTTCGCAGTATCAGTGATTTAATGGATAACTTTGAAAAGACTGTTGAGAAAGATACTAAACAAGAAAAATTGTTTGCGTTATTCAAAGGCTACCATCCTAAATCAGGCGGCTCCAACAAAGACAAAATTCTTCGTGCAGCCCAATTGATTCAGGTTCCAGAACTTAAAAAACTGACATCGTCTTTGGGCAAAAAAATTAGCGGTGACATTAATTTTGAAAATCTTAAAGCCATTTTGGCAAAAGTTGTAGACCCAACTGACAAAAGTACAGATGCATACACAAAGTTTTTGAATTGGGTTTACCCCAGTATGACTGCCGGCGGTTGGGGAAAACCAGTTGGGCTACCACAAGACGGCAATCGCTATATGGGAAACAAGACCAAGACCAAAAGCAAAGACGAAAAAGGTTCAGATGAACCAATCGAAAAAACCGCAGGCTATCCCAGTTTCCGTGCTGATCCTCTAGAAGCTGCGGCCAACATAGTAACTTATATGTTGGGAGTTGCAACACTTAACGCAGTCACTCGTGGCCCAGATGCCGACGATTATGCTCATATGATGACCAACGTGGTCAACCAAAGTTCAGCGTCTTTGGGAAGATTGGACATAACAGACAGCGGCGGTTTGGTTGTTTCTACCAAGCCATTCAGTGAATTGAAGTTCAAATTCCAATATCACGCACCAAGTCATTTACCAGGAAATAATTTACCTGGCTTTATGATAGTGTATTGACATTTAATACAATCTCTGCTATAATACTCATATGATTACACGCATTAACGGTGATTGCATAGAAGTCGCCTATGAAATTCCAGATCTTAGTATTGACTTACTGTTAACAGATCCTCCCTACAATATCAGTGGTGGTGGAGCTGAGCCTGTTTGGATTGACAAAGCCACTGGCCTAAACAAAACTACAATACACAATCAAAACTTCAGCAAAGACTTTGCTGAAAATTGGGATGATGTTGAGCACGATGAATTTCTAAGTCAACTTGACTCTTGGAGTGAAATGTGGTTCTCAAAGTTGCGTAAAGGTGCTAGCTTTGCTGTATTCATCAGTGACCAATATGTCAGTTACTTGTGGAAAAGTATGGAGCGTGCAGGGTTTGAACCTAAACGTGTTTGGACTTGGAAAAAGCCTGCAGCAGTTCCATTCAATCGACAGGTAAATCCGGTAAGTGCTTGTGAGTATATCCTGTGGGGAATCAAACCCGGAGGTAAGCGTACATTTAATGCAGATGCAGCTCCTGGCACTATTGTTGAGCGTTATGCGGCTGCTGATAAAATCAGTAGCATTGTCTACAAGTTAGCAAAAGAAACAGACGCTGAAGCCAACTTGGAACGAATCTTTGCACAAGCATTGGCAGAAGCAAAAACAATGTTACGTGATCGTAAGCGAGATAAAGGTAATGTACAATGTGTAATTCCCAACACTATCACTTATAGTGGCGGATTGGGAAAGAATAAGATTCATCCAACTGAAAAGCCAGTGGAATTATTAGAGTACTTTATTGAACTGCTAAGTAATGAAAACGACACGGTATTGGATACATTTGCGGGCAGTGGCAGCACAGGTGTTGCTGCTGAACGTAGAAATAGAAATTGCATCTTAATTGAACGTGACAGAGATATGTTTTTTAAGATGAGTAAAAAGTTTAATGCGCTGGTAACTTAAATCCGACAAGGATTATTTGTGCGACTTTAGCATAGCGGTAGTGCCGAGAACTCATAATTCTTACGGGACTGGTTCGAATCCAGTAGGTCGCACAAATAATCTTTTAATTCTTTCCACCATTTATCCAAAATCATTGACAATCAAGACTAAATAAAATATAATAGATACTATGATGACTAACACTTTTAATCATTTGTGCAGACAAAACCAACAACCCAAACTAAGTCTGGGTGGCGTAGTAGCCTATTGGTCTATGACATCTGCAACAGAGATTAATAGTTCAGATCGTTTACCAAGCAGGGGTTTAAGTTAACATATTCTATTAAAGTATTTTAACTTAAACCCCAGGACTAAAAACCCTGGGGTTTTTGTTTTTGTAAAGGAGAAAACTGTGAACAAAAATTTAATTAGACAACAAAAGTTTTTGCAAGAGCATACTTTGACTCCTGAAAAGAGAGCAAAGTTAATTGAAGAAAAGCTCAAACGAGCAGAAGCTTTATTAAAAGAGATTATGGAAAAAGATAAGAAATTATCAAAAGATTAATCAAAGTGAAAAAAAGGAAACGAGGTCCTTAGCACACTATAAATAGCTAGAACGGGCGGAGACAGGGATGGCTTATCTTCTTGTAGATAAAAAAATCTGTCATAGTAAAGTTCATTAGATGAATATGTAACGTGAAGACGTTGGCTCCCATTGACCGGGACGTTCGAAACAAAATACTAGTGAACTTTACTATAAACTCTTGACACATTCAATTTTTGTTGTTATAATATGTTTTTAAGGACACAATACCAATGAAAAAAGATACAAGAGTTATGAATGATACAGATCTATGTGTTGCTAAAATCGGCAATAGATTTGATTTAGTACTTGTAGCTGCTCAACGAGTTCGTGAAATTCGAAGAGGATCGACACCTAAAATTGTAACTACCAGCACACCTATTGTGGCTGCACTGGAAGAAATCGAATTAGGATTGGTAGGCAGAGAGTACTTGAAAAAAGTTAAGTAAGTTTTCGTTCCCTAGTAGCTCAGCGGCAGAGTAGTTGACTGTTAATCAATTGGTCCGTGGTTCGATCCCACGCTGGGGAGCCAAAAATTTGCGGGGTTCGTATAGTGGTAATACCTTAGCCTTCCAAGCTAAAGCTGACAGTTCGATTCTGTTACCCCGCTCCAAAGTTTATCTCGGATTAGCGTAATCTGGTTATCGCGCCTGGTTTGGGACCAGGAGACTGAGAGTTCAAATCCCTCATCCGAGACCAATTCAATAAGGAAATAAAATGCAAGTAAGAGCAAGTCATATTTTAGTAAGTACATTAGCAGAAGCAGTAGACCTTCAAGAAAAAATCGCCAACGGTGCAGATTTTGCAGAATTAGCAAAAGCACACAGCAGTTGCCCCAGTAAAGCCAATGGTGGAGACCTTGGTCCATTTGGTCGCGGTATGATGGTCAAGCCGTTTGAAGATGCAGCTTTTGGTTCAGATATTGGCAAAGTTGTTGGTCCAGTACAAACACAGTTTGGCTATCATTTAGTTAAACGAACAGCCTAATTAGGTCCTTCCTGAAAAATCGAATATAAAAATTATGATACCAATTAATATCCCAATAGTATCAGCAGATAGATCGTGTAACGGTTGTACTGCTTGCTGTGAAGGATGGCTAGCTGGTTCTGCTCTTGGACATTCGTATTGGAAGGGAAGAAAATGCCACTATCTAGGTGCCGACGGTTGTACTGTTTATGATTCTCGACCCGAGGATCCATGTCAAACATATCATTGTCAGTGGTTAATCAATGATCATATTCCAGAATGGATGAAACCAAATCTGTCCAATATTATCATAACCGGAAGATCTAAAAATGGAATTGACTGGTGGGAAATAACAGAAGCTGGCAAGAAAATGGATGCTACGGTGTTATCATGGTTATTCATGGAATACACCGTTGGTAATATTCCAAATTTGTACTATACAATCGACGGTGGGTGGAATGCCATTGGCAGTCAAGAGTTTCTTAAATTAATAACTAACAGTTAAATATCATATTATCGCGGGAAAGTGTAGTGGTCGCACTGGAGTCTCATAAGCTCTAAGATGGTAGGTTCGATTCCTCCTCCCGCAACCAAATTGGAACGGTGGCAGAGCGGCCCAATGCAAGGGATTGCAAATCCCTAAAACCGGGGGTTCAAATCCCTCCCGTTCCTCCACTGTTGTTTTAATACAACATTCAATAACCCGCCGGTTGTGCGGGTTATTTGTTTCTGCTATAATAGAAACAAGTTAAGAAAATAAAAGTTGGAATGTTAGCTCAGTTGGTTAGATCGCCGGCCTGTCACGTCGGAGGCCACGGGTTCGAGTCCCGTACATTCCGCCAAGTTTATGTCCTGGGAATCCACGCAGAGTTCGCAACTCTGGGCAGTGAGTAGGTGAAACTCCTACAGGGACGCCATTTGCGGGGGATTGGTATAGTTGGTAACACGGTAGCTTTGCAAGCTTCAATCAGGAGTTCGAATCTCCTATCCTCCACCAGCTTTTTTTTGGAGCGTTCGTCTATTGGTTAGGACATCAGCCTTTCACGTTGGTAAGACGGGTTCGATTCCCGTACGCTCTACCAGGTATTTTGGATGTGTAGGAAAATTGGTAACCCCAGGAGACTGTAAATCTTCCGTCGTAATGGCATTGTTGGTTCAAGTCCAACCTCATCCACCAAATTAAAAAGAAAGGAAACATAATGAACTATTATGATTATCACGCAGCTGCTAAAATTGCAGATATGGTAGGTAAAGCTTTTACCAAAGTAACTGCCAGTGAAAACACATTGACCTTTGAAAACGATGTAGACCGTTATGTTTTCTTTCATATGCAAGACTGTTGCGAAACAGTTGGGATTGAAGACATTGTAGGTGACTTGAGTGATTTGGAAGGTGCTCCATTGGTAGTAGCCGAAGAAGTCGACGGAGAAACTCCTGCTGACTTTGAAGCATACGAAAGTTATACTTGGACATTTTACAAGTTTGCTACTCGCAAGGGTTATGTAGATGTAAGATGGTTAGGTGAATCAAACGGCTACTATAGCGAAAGAGTAGACTTGGGATATGAAAAAGTCTAAGATACTCTCGGCCTTTAGCTCAACTGGATAGAGTTCTGGTCTTCGAAACCAGCGGTTGGCGGTTCGACTCCGTCAAGGCCGACCAAACTGTTTAATTTAGCCGCGTAGCTCAGTGGTAGAGCATTCGCTTGATAAGCGAAGGGTCGTTGGATCGTTCCCAACCGTGGCTACCAATTTTTAGGAAAATCAAATGAAGATAACATTGAAACCGATCGCCGCTCCACGTAACCCCTTCGTGAAGCTGGCACTATTTAAGAAAGCGGGTAGTCATACGAAAAGCAATAAAGCAATTCGTAGACAAGAAAACAGCAAAAGGATCGTAGCTCAGTTGGTAGAGCAGTAGACTTTTAATCTATTGGTCCCGAGTTCGAATCTCGGCGGTCCTACCATATAAAAACACATTCGTAACCAAATGGGAGTGAAAAGTCCGCGGGGGGTGTGTTTCTATATGGTAATATAGCTCAGTTGGTAGAGCAGTGGCTTCATACGCCGCCTGTCAGTAGTTCGATTCTACTTATTACCACCAAATTGTTGGCTCATAGTGAAATGGTATCACAACAGATTTTGATTCTGCTATCCTAGGTTCGATTCCTAGTGGGCCTGCCAAATATTATGCTATATATAGTATGTGAAGAAATTGCGGGCGTGTCGTAATTGGTAGCCGAGATGGTCTTAGAAGCCATTACCGTAAGGTGTGTGAGTTCGAGTCTCACCGCCCGCACCACAGTAAATGCGAGTATGGCGAAATAGGTAGACGCAACAGACTTAAGAGTAAAATTTGAGTGCCTTATTGGAAACGATAAGAGTAGAACCTGTCAAATTCGGTGAAAGCTGTAAAATGCTAATACCGAGCGAAGCCCAAAAGGGAACGTGTAGAGACTAGACGGCAGGAACCTAAAGCGTAAGCAATGGTTAAGGTATAGTCCAGACCACAAACTGTAAGGGTAGTGAAAACTATAGTGGTAAGAAAATCTGTCGGGAGAAATCCCATCCCGGTTCGATTCCGGGTACTCGCACCATTATATACTGGCGTTAGTTCAATGGATAGAACAGTAACCTTCTAAGTTATCAATAGAGGTTCGATTCCTCTACGCCGGACCAATCAAAGATTATTTACAAACCGTAGTGCTTTATTGATATCACTGAAATACTGTAATTCAAAGTAAGTGTTGTCGTAGATATCTTGTACCATAACACAACATATACCGTCATTGTAAGACAAGTGGAAATGTAGGCCGCTTGGTGTTAGATTATCGTAAGTTCTCACAAAAATATTTATACCCCCATAGACAAATTGGTAAAGTCACTCTCCTCAAAAGGGAGTAATCTGTCTCAGTTCGAATCTGAGTGGGGGCACCAAATCAGGAAGTGTGGTAGAGTCCGGTTGATTGCAACAGTCTTAAAAACTATCGAGCACGCAAGTGTTCCGTGAGTTCGAATCTCACCACTTCCGCCAAGAAACAGTTGACACAGGTCTGTGTTGACTATATAATATAGCATATACTAACATAAGCAAAGTAAAGAAAAAATTATACACAGAATTCGGAAACGTGGCCGAGTGGCCGAAGGCAGCAGGTTGCTAACCTGTCGTACGTAGTAATATGTACCGTGAGTTCGAATCTCACCGTTTCCGCCAATGTATAGTTTTTGCCCGATTAGCTCAGAGGTAGAGCAACCGCCTTGTAAGCGGTAGGTCGTCTGTTCGATTCAGACATTGGGCACCAAGTTAGTTGCGGGATTAGTTTATTGGTAAAACAGAACCTTGCCAAGGTCCAGTGACCAGTTCGATTCTGGTATCCCGCTCCAAATTGCATCGTTAACTCAGTTGGTATAAAAACATAGACCTATGCTAAATATATGTGGAGGTCTATACTATGCCAAGTGGAATAAAAGGAAGCAACAGAAAATATAGTTGCCTATATTGTAATAAAGAAAACCTGTGGGGACATAGCAAAATTAATAAATTTTGTAATAATGTGTGCCAAGGACAATACAAATGGGAAAACGAAACTATAGATAGAATCGAAAAAGGTGAGGTTCCGGGAGGATCACCTTCTCTAAAAAAATACTTAATAGAAAAGTTTGGAGAAAAGTGTTTCGAATGTGGACAAGAAAGTATTTGGAATAACAAGTCTCTGGTGCTACAATTAGATCACATAGACGGTGATAGTGATAACAACTATCCAATGAATTTAAGATTACTTTGCCCAAACTGCCATACTCAAACAGAAAATTTTGGCAGTAAAGGTAAAGGAAGCAGATACAAGAAGATTACAAAGCGTAATCAGTATTTGAGAGAATATAAGAGCCTGGGTGCGTAGAGAGGTGATACGTCTCCTTTACACGGAGAGCGATACTGGTTCGAGTCTCTCACGATGCACCAAGTAAGTCTTGCTAGTGTAACGGCAGCATACCGGTCTCCAAAACCGTTGGTCGGGGTTCGAATCCCTGGCAGGACGCCATAAACCTGTGTAAATATATAATGAAATTAAATGTTGTTTTACGCACTTGTGATCGTACAAGTTTACAAAGCGATCGTATCGTACCTAAAAATGAGTGTGTATGGCGATGCCTGAATTCTCTGAGTAGAAGTTTAGAAAAATCCAAAGTAGATTTTCAATTGCACATAGTAGACGATTATTCAAGTGCAGAAACAGTTGATAAAATACAAACTATTGCTCCCAAGGGCACAACATTTGATTTACTACCCGAACGAGATCAAACTGGTCTCAATGGTAAACAAAAATCAAGATACTCAGTTAAACAGGCCTACGATTATATTCACCGGTTGCCCGAAAATGAATTGGTCTATATAGTGGAAGATGACTACTTGCACTATCCTGACAGCATTAAACTTATGATTGCTGCTTATGAATATTTTGTTAGTCTTGATACTAGTATGAGTATAGGAATATTCCCCCAAGATTTTAATCAGATGTACCCACATCCTGAAAATCCATTTAACCACGTATATGTAAGGCCTTGCATAGTACTTCCCGGGCCTGACCGTTACTATAGAACCACTTGGTACACACAAGAATCTTTTTTAGTCGCCAAATCATTGATTACCAAATACCGAGATGGCTTTGATAAGCTATTGAAAATTGGCTCAGATGATGTTTCATGGGAAGGCAGTAGTTTAAGTACAGTTTGGAATAAACCTGATGTTAAAATGTTAATGCCCTTGGGCACACACACAATACATTTAGGTGCTGAAAGAGACATATCTTTCTTTGTCAAAGATTGGCAAAAACTTTGGGAGCGAAATCGAGTATGAACTATTTGGTAGTCGGGGCAGGATTCAGTGGTGCCACAGTTGCTAGAATGTTAGCAGAACAAGGGCACACTATCACAGTAATAGATCAACGTCCACACATTGGTGGTAATGCATACGATTATGTTGACCAATACGGTCTGAGAGTACACAAATACGGTCCTCATTTGTTTCACACCAGCAATAAAAAAGTTTATGATTGGTTGAGTAGATTCACCGAGTGGGTACCTTACGAACACTATGGTAAAGCATTGTTAGCCGACGGTACTTATGTGCCTTGGCCCGCTAACCTAAATACCTTGGATCGTGTTCCTGCAGATGATTATGTCAAAACTTTTATCGAACCTTACTCTACTAAAATGTGGGGCAAGTACTATAAAGAGTTAGATCCTGAAGTGTTGAATAGGGTCAGGATTCGCGATAATCGTGACAATCGGTATTACGAAGATACTTATCAAGTGTTTCCTGCAAACGGGTACGAAGCATTGTTTACAAATATATTTGATCATCCAAACATCACAGTGAAATTGTCTACTCCGTTTGACCGAACATTGGAAACAGCGTTTGATCATACATTTAACAGTATGGCCATCGATGAATACTATGATTACTGTTACGGTGCATTGCCCTATCGTTCAATAAAGTTTCATCATTATAGTTTGCCTGTGCCTCATTTGTTTCCTACTACAACTGTTAATTTTACTCACGACGGTCCTTACACCCGTGCTACAGAATGGAAACACATTTCAGCACACGGAGAAAATCCCCACTATACATCAATCACCGTAGAAGAGCCCTGTGACCCGGCAGAAGTCAACGGAGAAAAATATTACCCAGTGCTGACTCCTGCAAATAAACTGTTGCATAAAAACTACAAAGCCATACCCAATGATCGTGTGACTTTTATTGGTAGATGCGGTAATTATGTCTACTTGGATATGCATCAAGCAATATCTTCTGCTATGGCAATTGTTGACTATTATTCCAAATAGTGTTATAATAACAGTATGGAAAAAATACAACCAAAACTTTATGTATTAATCGGAGTACCGGCTAGCGGTAAAAGCACGTGGGTCAACGCCCAAAATTGGTCAAATGATTGTGCTATTGTCAGCACAGACTATTGGGTAGAGCGTGAAGCCAAGAGTCGAGGTGTTACTTATTCAGAAATTTTTGAAGAGTATATGCCTACTGCACTGGAGTTGATGCTTCATATGGTAGAACTTGCCTACGAAGAAGGTCGTGATATTATATGGGATCAAACCAGTACTACAGTATCCAGTCGTCTAAGAAAAATAAAGTTACTGCCCGATTACTATAAAATTGCGGTAGTGTGTAAAACCCCGCCGATGAGTGAAATAATGACCAGAGTGAACAACAGACCTGGTAAAAATATTCCACGCGATGTGATTGTGAAAATGATTAAAAATTGGGAAGATCCTACCCTTGAAGAAGGATTTGACGAAATTTGGAATATAAACTAAAGGTGTAACATAATGGCAGGCAAAGCGAAATCAGTTTACTTAACTGTAAACAAAAAAGGGTCCACAAAGACAGAGTTTACCAAAGTATTCTTTGATGCTAAAGCATACAACGAATTTGTTTCTACAGAAGAGTTTAAGGCTAAATGGCCCGTTGAAGAATATAACATAATAAAAGAAACCTATTAGTAAAATCAAAGGAGGCAACTATGCCTGGCGTATTTTTAGTCAGTGACACACACTTTGGTCACGCAGGAGTCTGTAGATTTATGCGAGATGACGGTATTACAAAATTGCGTCCTTGGGATAACACCGAGGAGATGGATGAAGCTATGGTCAAGGCTTGGAATGAACGGGTAAAGACCACTGACAAAGTCTACCATTTGGGAGATGTTGTTATCAATCGTAAGGCCTTGAACATTATGCATCGCTTGAACGGAGACAAAGTCCTGATCCGAGGCAATCACGACATCTTCAAAGACGAAGACTATCGTGTGCATTTTCGTGAGTTACGTGCATACCACGTGATGAATGGATTGATATTGAGTCACATTCCGGTGCATCCAGATAGTTTGGGCCGATTCGGAACCAATATTCACGGACATTTGCACAGTAACCGTGTAATGACCTCCGCCGGCACCAAAGCCAAGCCAGAAATTGATGTTAGATACCATTGTGTATGCGTAGAACAAACTCCAGACTTTGCGCCCATCTTGTTTGAAGATGTGTTAAAAAGAATCACAAACGAAGGCGGTACTATCGGATTTAAGAATGGCAACGGCCCTATAATGTAAATACTACACTAATCTATAAACTATGAAATACGTAACACCCCCAAAACAACCATTACAAACAAACACACAAACGCTGATTCCAACCGGTGTTAATTTAGTTGAACTAAATGCAACTGCAATGGAATTACACAACAACCAACAATACGATGCTGCCAGAGAAAAATATCAAGCAGTACTTGCAGTTGAGCCGAATTATTTTGATGCATTGCACCTATTAGGTCTAATGGAGGCTCAGGCTGGAAATGTAGAGTTGGGTTTGGAATTGTTAGCCAAAGCAGAAACAGTTAATCCCGATGTTGCTTTCTTGTACAACAATCGTGCAGGCATTTATAAACTAAACGGAGATCCGGCAGCTGCGTTAGAAGACTGCGATCGAGCACTAAAGCTCAACCCCAGATTTACTGAAGCACAATTGAATCGTAGTCTAATATTATTAGATTTACGCAGACTTGACGAAGCATTGGCTGCTTCCGAAAAAGCATTAAAAATGTTGAACCATCCCAGTATCCACAATACTCGCGGAGCAATCTTGAAAGAGATGGACAAGATTAATGAAGCACAGGCCAGTTTTACTGCTGCAGTAAAGTTAGATAAAACATATCCCGATAGTTATAACAATCGTGGAGTTATCCTGATGGAAATGGGAAAAACTGAAGATGCTATCAAAGATTTTCTGACGGCATTGGAACTTAACCCATCGCATAATGCTGCCCGTGCAAATTTAGCAGGTGCATATTCAGACGCACATAAATTTGATTTAGCAATAGAAACCTACAATCAGGTATTAGAAGCAAATCCAACCGACAATCAAGTTAGAACACATAGAGCTATGTGTTTGTTAAATCTTGGAGATTTTGAAAATGGTTGGGCAGAATACGAAGCTCGTTGGTACGTGACTGAAGGTCCTATGTATAGAAGTTTACCAGAATACGAGCAACCTTTGTGGACAGGTGAACAACCATTAGAAGATCGTATACTTTTATTGTACTCAGAACAAGGACACGGCGACGGATTGCATTTTAGTAGATATGCAAAATATGCAGTTGAAGTATTAGGTGCAAAAAAGGTGTATCTACAAGTAGACGAATCTTTAGTTGAATTGATGGAAAGTCTATCTCCTAAAATAGAAGTAATTCCATTCCAACAGTCTGCAGTTATTCAATTTGATTATCATTGCAGTCTCATGAGTATGCCTTTGGCCTGTAAAACCAGTTTAGATAATATTCCTTATCCTGACAAGTATTTGAAAGCCCCTACTAAAAAAGTAAATGCTTGGAAAAAGAAATTAGGCACTACTGATAAATTGCGTGTGGGTCTATGCTGGAATGGTGGATACAGAGCTGAGCCACAGTTTCAAATTTCCAATAATAGACGTAACATTTCTTTTGGCAGATACAAGAGTTTTGCCGACGACAATGTTGAGTTTTACAGTTTACAAAAAGGTGAAGCTGCAGAAGCTGAATTAGCAAAAACACTTAAAGATAAAAAGTGGAAAGGTCCAAGACCTATTAATTTTGTAGATGAATTCAAGTCTTATGCTGATACTGCGGCCTTGATTATGAACCTAGATCTAGTTATTACTGTTGACACCAGCGTAGCACATTTGGCAGCTGCAATGGGCAAAAAAGTATGGATTTTAAGTAGATTTGATGGTTGCTGGAGATGGATGTTGGAAAGATCCGACTCTCCTTGGTATGACAGTATAACACTTTATAGACAAACTGAATTTGGCGTATGGGATGATGTGATTGAGCGAGTTGCCAAAGACCTGCACTCATTGAGTGATAATTTTTCAAAGTAACTTCTCTAACTTAAATATTATTTTAACCCTTCAACTATTATGTCACTCAAACAAGAAATTCTCAAATATAGCCGCCAAGAAACTATGGCACCACTATCCAGCTGGTTCGAAGCCCAATTGGACGATCTAATTGCACAAAATGTCTATGTAGATCAAAACACGCTGGAAGATACTGGCCGCAAATTGGTTAGCGGACTAATTGCCTATGCCAAAAAATACAACATTCAAACTGCCGCTATCGGTATGAGTGGTGGTGTAGACAGTGCACTGACTGCTGCGTTATTCAAAGCCGCAGGATGGCGAGTAATAGGTATCACTATGCCTATTCACCAAAAACAAGAAGAAACTGACCGTGGGGTTGAAGCTTGTAAAGCACTAGGCATTAGCCACAAACACGTGGATTTGACCAAATCATATGATACACTACTAAAAAGTATCGCAGAGCACGACCCTGCTATTAACAATGCTGACCAAGCATTACGCAGAGGCAATCTAAGAGTCAGATTGCGTATGATGACCGTCTACAACGAAGCCAGTGCTAACAAAGGTTTGGTTGCCAGTACTGATAACTTCAGCGAGTTGGCTGCTGGATTTTGGACACTACACGGCGATGTAGGTGATGTTGCTCCTATTCAAAGTCTGCTAAAAAGTTGGGAAGTTCCTAAGCTAGCAGAAATCTACGGTGTACCTGACAGCACAGTATTTGCTCGTCCCACAGACGGACTTGGTATTACTGATGGCGACGAAGATCAATTTGGATTCAGTTATCTTGAATTTGATCTAGTACTAATGAAACTGTGTCAAGCACCTAACTTGACTACACGTTTGGAAATGATCAACTACTTGAATCTGCCAGATGACGAGCACGTGGTCAAAGTAAATCGTATCTTGGATCGTATCAAGGGCAGTACATTCAAGAGAGCCAATCCCTACAATTTAGATCATCCACTACAACCAGATCGTTATCCTGGTCTAAAAAGTGTTGACACTAACTTGTGGACCGCTATCTAATCAATTAGACGAATTTGTAATCATGGTATAAATACGGGTGCTACTAACCTGTTACTGCCATGATTTACACCATCAAAAATATTTCTGACCCTCTGGCCACATATCTCAAAGACGATCCTGTGCGCCCACACATCCCCCATGACCAACGCTTCGGAGCCAATAGACAAGTATTTGCCTTGACCGACGAAGTCAACACAGTTAAGGCTGTTATTTGTGCTAGATTTTGCACAGGTATTCCCAGTACCGAACAAGAGCTACTAGCCGATAATAGCACTGACCCTGACACAGTGGTATTCTATACCATATGGAGTTATCGACCTGGAGCCGGCCAACAGCTGATACGCGAAGGACTTCAATTGGTAAAAAAAGAGTTGCCCACTGTTAAAAGATTTGTTACACTTAGTCCTCAAACGGAATTAGCAAAACGCTTCCATTTGAAGAACGGTGCTAATGTATTCAGGATTAACACTGATACTGTTAATTACGAATATATATAGTATCAACTATAACTTAACAATCAATGAATTCTGTAAAAAACTATGTGGTGTGTGCTCACCGCCGAATAAAAAGTACCAAATGGATTTGGAAAGATACTAAAGACGAGGGCGATATCTACGAACTGTATCGACAGATGTGTTTGAACAGTTTGGCCAGTGCAAGACATTTTCTCGAAGGTGATTGGGAATATGTTGTACTTGATGAAGAAATTGAACACATCAATGACGCAATGCCATTGAATAATGATCGTGTGCACGACCTTTGGCACCGTGAACCCTGCAACATTCTATGGGTCGGACCTGACGTGCAGTTTGTTAAGCCTACAAAACTGTTTGGCGAGTTCAATGAATTCAGACTGTTTAACTGGACTGATCCCAAAGTCTGGTACGAACCTAACCAATATAATGCTCGATTCGATAACTTGTTTAACAATGATCTACAGTATTATCCCAGCAATATGGATCCTAAGTTGTGGGAAATTGAACGTGAAATGCGTGCAGCTTGGGACACAACTGACGGAATGGGCAGCTATAACAATCAACAGATCATCCATAATACCATGTTCTGGAGTCAGGGATTAGAGTGGGAAGATGCACATCGTCCTGACTTGTTTTATCAAGCACAGTGGATTCCCAATTGGGCCAGCATAGCTACTCAAGACGAGTGGAACGGTTGCAAATACGAAGATGCACAAGTGATCCATTGGCACAGCAGTCGCCACGCACCCACCAAGCTAGCTTGTATGCAACAGGTTAACGAAGCGTTGGGAATCGAACCTGCCACTGAACTAAAATGAAAATAGCAGTTTTAGGTGCAAGAGGATTCTTAGGATCTTTTCTCTGTCGTTGGCTGAATAAAAAGCACATAGTCATAGAAGTCACAAGAAATATACTCGATCTCACTGACTACATTAGTGTTAGCCAATGGCTAATGACCGTACAACCTGATGCAGTTATTAATTGTGCTATCAGTGGCGGTGGTCAGGGAATAGAAGATATTAGTTATTCGGATGTCCAGCGTGATCTACAGATATTTCTTAACTTTTACAACAATACCGGTGGTTTTAAGTACATAAATATTAGTAGTGGTGCTGAGTTTGATCGTCGTACAGATATTGACAAAAAACCAGAATCTGCGATACTGCTTTCCCATCCACTGGAGTCATACGGCTTTACCAAAAACACCATTTCCCGTATGGTTCTCAACAGAGACAATTTTTATAATCTTAGATTATTTGGTTGCTTTGACCGCACAGATCCCCCATTTAGACTATTCAAAAAGTTTAAGCTACAACAAGCAATTGCTGTAACTGATAGGTACTTTGACTATATCAGTGCCAGCGATTTTGCACGAGTAGTTGATTACTATCTGCAGGATATTGTGTTGCCCAAAGATATCAATTGTGTATACGAAGACAAATTACTGTTAAGCGAACAACTAAAACTGTTTGCAAGATATCACATAACCAACGCTGAGATTAATGTAATTGGCACTGATAATAAAAACTACACAGGCAATGGTCAAGTGTTGGCAGATTTGGATATCCTACTAGAAGGATTAATAAAAGGAATTAAAAAATATGAGTAAAAAAGTTGTTTATGTAACAGGTTGCTTGGGATTTATTGGAATCCACGTGACCCGGGCTTGCCTTGAACAAGGATGGTATGTAACTGGTGTGGATAAAATTACCTACGCCAGTAATACAAAATTCCTAGATGAGTTCTTGGCAAATCCCAATTTCCAGTTTATACAAAAAGACATTAACGATTTGGATAGACTGTATGAGTGTGATTATATCATTAATACTGCCGCAGAAACACACGTGGATAACAGTATTATGAGCAGTGATGTGTTCTTAAAAAGCAATGTAAACGGAGTGCATCACTTGTTGAAGCTGATTACCGAAAAAGCCAAATACAAAATGCCCACACTACTGCATTTTAGTACAGACGAAGTCTACGGTGATATCCTTGAAGGCAGTCACGTGGAAACAGATTTGTTAAAACCCAGTAATCCCTATAGTGCTACTAAAGCAGCCGCAGATATGTTGATTTTGGCTTGGGCAAGAACTTTTAACTTACCATACGTTATTGTTCGTCCTACCAACAACTATGGCATTGGCCAGTATGTGGAAAAACTTATTCCCAAAAGTTGTAAACATTTGACCATTGGCAAACAAATTGATCTACACGATCGTGGCCTTCCTGTTCGCACTTGGTTGCACGCAGAAGATACTGCTCGTGCAGTATTAACCATTATCAACAGTGGGGTTCAAAACGAAATCTACAACATCAGTGGCAACGCTGAATTGCAAAACATTGTGGTAGTTCAAAAGATTATCGAATACTTTAACGGTGACAAGGACTATGCCAAATATCTTTTTGATATGGTGCGTGTGGGACAGGATCAAAGATACAGTATCGATGATACTAAACTCAAAACTTTGGGCTGGCAACCACAAGCAAAGTTTGACAAAGAGCTGAAGAAGATAGTACAATACTACAAGAACAACTTTATTTGGTGATCAATGGAAGAAATATTAAAACTCGTGCGTGAATATGCAGAACAAAAATCTGCAAAGAAAACTTGGACTGCTGGTAAGGATTTTGTCAACTATGCAGGTGCTTACTATGATGCGGAAGAATATGCCGCAGGTGTAGAAAGTCTATTAGGTGGCTGGCTGGCCATGGGAGATGCTGGATTAAAATTCGAGCGTAGATTCCCCAAGCAGTTTGGTAAACAGTTGGGCATTGTTACCAACAGTGGTAGTAGCAGTAACTTGTTAATGATGAGTGCACTAACCAGCAAGCGAGGACATAACCTGCCCAAAGGCACAAAAGTGCTGATGCCTATTGCAGGATTTCCCACTACACTAAACCCTACACTACAAGTGGGATTTACTCCAGTGTTTGTGGATATTGAATTGGATTCTCTGAATCTCGATCTTGATGCAGTTGAACAAGCATTGGCTGCAGATCCAGAAATTCGTGTTATTACTTTTGCCCACGTGTTGGGTAATCCTCCCAATATGGATCGATTGATGCAGTTGGTCGACAAGTATAATCTTATACTACTAGAAGATTGTTGTGATGCATTGGGCAGTACTTATGATGGCAAGCCCTTGGGTAGTTTTGGTCTAATGGCCAGTTGCAGTTTTTATCCTGCACACCATATGACCATGGGCGAAGGCGGATATGTTGCTACAGATGATGCCAATACAGATGTAATACTTCGCAGTTTCCGTGAATGGGGCAGAGGTTGTTACTGTGTTGGACCAGATGCCAACAAACTCAAATGCGGTACTTGCGGCAAGCGTTTTAACAATTGGATTGAAACACTACCTGATGAAATATTCGACCACAAGTATGTTTACGATGAGATCGGCTATAACCTAAAACCAATCGAACTACAATGTGCTATGGGTCTAAAACAGTTGGATAAACTGCCAGAGATTCACGCACTGCGCCGTCGTAACTATCAATTGCTGTATGATATCTACAGCAAGTACGAAGAATTCTTTATTGTTCCCAAGCCCCAGGCCAAGAGTGATCCCAGCTGGTTTGCTTTCCCTATTACCATTAGGTCAAGCGAACACTTCAAACGCAGTGACATTGTGGACTATCTCGAAGAGAATCTAATTCAAACTCGTCCATACTTTGCTGGCAATATTATGCTACAACCCGCATACAGTCACTTGATGGATCCACAGTTGGCCAAGAACAACTTCCCCAATGCTACCCACGCTATGACAAATACTTATTTCCACGGTACAAGTCCGGTGATTACACCCGAACAAATTGCTTACATTGGAGAAAAAGTAGATGGTTTTATGAGTCTATTCACATGAAAAAATTAAGTACTGCCGCAATGAACATTGATGGACAACCAATGTTCAAATATTTAGATCGTGCCCGTAAGCTAGAAGCTGAAGGTCGTTCAATGATACATATGGAGATTGGTGATCCAGATTTCTGCACACCACCAAACATCACTATGGCGGCTGTTCGAGCGTTAGCTGAAGGACGTACACACTATACCAGCAGTTGGGGCGACTTGGAGTTTAGAGAAACCATTAGAACTGCTACTTACAAAAGTAGAAAGTTTATGCCAGACTTGAATCAAGTATTGGTAGTACCCGGTGCTAACATTGGCATTTACTATGCGGTGTTTACACTTTGCGATCCCGGAGAGGAAGTATTGGTACCAGATCCTGGCTTTGCTACCTACTACAGTTCAATTAAAATGTGCGGAGTAAACGCAGTTCGTGTTCCTTTATTAGAGGAAAACGGATTTAGAATGCAGGCCACAGATGTACGTGCACGTATCACTGACAAAACACGTTTACTGATTCTAAACAGTCCCAACAATCCCACTGGTGCAGTAATGACTCGGCAGGAGTTGAAAGACATCTACGATCTTTGTGTAGAAAAAGATATCTACTTATACAGTGATGAAATTTACAGTCGTATGATTTACGATGACTATGACTTTAGCAGTCCTGCACAGTATGATCAATGTCGCACACACGTTATATTAAGTAATGGATTCAGCAAGGCCTTTGCTATGACTGGATGGCGATTAGGTGCACTAATCGGTCCCCCTGAAGTTATGGAACGTATGAGTCAGTTGTTACAAACCACCAGTAGTTGCGTTAGTAGTTTTATTCAAAGTGCAGGTACCGAAGCCATACGTGGTCCACAGGATGCAGTATATTCAATGATGAAAACCTATGAGCAACGCAGGGATCTATTGGTAGAGGGCCTAAACAATGTGCCTGGATTCTCTTGCCAAAAGCCTGGCGGAGCATTTTATGTGTTTCCCAATATTACAGGCACTGGACTTACTGATGTTGAAGTATGCGAACAACTAATGGATCAAGCTGGGGTAGTTACTGTTCCAGGCAGTTGTTTTGGAGAACACGGAGCCGGACACATTAGACTATGCTATGCTACAGACAGAAATAGCATAATGTCGGCAATTGCAAGAATTAAACAATGGGCAGAAAAATTATGAGAGTATGCGATTGGATTGCGGAATATCTTTATAGTCAAGGAGTAGAACGTGTACACGGCCTTATGGGCGGTGGTGCAAGCGGTCTAAACGATGGCTTTATCAAACAAGGACAAATTGGTTATATTTGTTATCACCACGAACAGGGTGCAGGTCATGCTGCCATTGGAGAAGCAAAATACACGGGCCGTTTGTCAGTAGTCAATCCCACAACTGGTTGTGCTGGCACCAACTGTGCTACCAGTGTACTAGATGCTTGGCAAGACAGTACACCTGTGTTGTTTCTCAGCGGTAATGTCAGACTAAACACCTGTAGTGGTTATATCAATCAAACACAAGGTATTAACATTCGCAAGTACGGTATTCAAGAACACCACGTGGTTGATACCTACAAGTCAATGACCAAATTCAGTTACTTTGTCACTGATGTAAAAGATGTTGCGTATGTTATGCAGTATGCGGTGTATATTGCACAGGCCGGAAGACCAGGTCCAGTTTGGGTTGATATTCCCGGAGACATACAAACTGCAGAAATGCCCGCACGCTACAGAGAATACACTCCACCGACATTGCCCACAGTGGCAAAAAATGCGGTAGATTATTCTGCAATTAAAACTGCCATAGCAAATAGTCAACGGCCTATTGTATTGGCAGGCTACGGCATCAGACAAGCCAATTGCGTAGATGAATTTGTTGAATTTATCGAACAGTATCAAATGCCTTTTGTTAGTACATATGGAGCGAGAGACTATATTACAGACTCGCACTCTTTAAGTATTGGTGCAGTGGGCATCAAAGGCAGTCGTGCCGGTAACTTTGCACTAACCAATGCTGATTTGTTATTGGTGTTGGGCAGTAGTCTGGGTGGTAGTGTTATTGGCTACGATCCAAAACAGTTTAGTCCTGCAAGTTATAAAATTGTAGTGGATATTGATTCAAACGAATTAAAAAAGAATATTGTTAAAATTGATGCTGCTTACAACATCAGCTTAAAAGAATTTTTCGGAGCAATGCTATGACACGTGAAGAATGGATCAATAAATGTAATGATTGGAAATCTGCTTGGCCAGTTATTCAGCCCGAATACTTTGATGATGCCGATGGTACGGTGAATATCTACGCAGTATTAGATGCAATTAACCAACACAGCGGTGCATACCAAGTGTTAATGGGAGATGCTGGCAGTATCAGCTACGCAGGCCCAGTAGCATTGAAGGCCAAAGCAGGTCAAAGATTTGTGTTTAACCCTGCTCAAGCTGATATGGGATGGGCACTGCCTGCGGCCATTGGAGTGGCACTTGCTGGAGGCAATGTTATTAGTATCATCGGTGACGGTAGTTTTATGAGTAACTTACAGGAGCTAGCAGTTGTTCGCCAACACAACCTAAATATCAAGTTTATTATTTTGAATAACAGTGGATACTTGAGTATTAGAAACACACAAACCAAATACTTTAACGGTCGAGTGTTTGGTACTAGTAACGAAACTGGACTTTGGTTCCCTAAATTCAAAGACATTGCAGATTCGTTTGAAATTGGTTATGCAGAAGTCAATGGTGTTGCGGGATTAGCTGACTTTGCCCAATTATTATCAGCACCAGGTCCTGCTATCATCAACTGTATTTGCAAAGCCGAACAGGAAATTTTGCCAGCACAGGCATTGAAAAATGGCAAGCAAGCTGGGTTACACGATATGACACCATTCTTGACAGACGAAGAATTATCTGCGGAAATGATAGTCAAAGTCTAATAAATATCAGTATGAGTGCATACTGGCAAGACTATGTAAAAGCTGCTTATGATCTTATACTGGAAAGTGAAGGTCAAACTGCAGTTTACTTGGACAATGATGTAGAACAATATGTTGTACATCTTTTTGCAAAAAATTTCCAAAGAACTGATATCGGCGAACAACCAATTGCAATACAGATGTTGGAAGCGGTTAATGGTAAACAGTTTGATCGTTATCAAACCATAGCAGATGAATGTTTGCTAATTCACAGTTACCCATTAAAACGCAGACGCTGGCCCACCGAAACTTACTATTTGGATATGGGCACCACTGCATACGGTATGGCCAATATTGAAATTATGGAGCATAATTTCCAAACGGCCAGTCAGGTATTACACACAGTTTTCAGCAAGATTGGTTAAAATAACCGTTGACCTAAAATGCATAATATGCTATTATTATGTATAACTTAACCACACAAAGGTCTACTATGTTTGAATCAATTGAAATCCGTAAAGCCGCAAATGGCTTCATCTTAGTCGTCAATACCGAAGACGAAAGCAAAGAATTTGTTTACGATACCAGTCGTAAGGCAATGAGAGTACTAAAGCAATATTTAGAAGCTGATAACAAAAGCGAAGAATAACCCGCCAAATTGGCAAGGTATTGCAAATTAATCCCAATGGTGTTATACTAATGGTTCACTACAAATAAAGGAATTAATTATGGAATGTACTTTCTGCAGAAAATGGCACTTCAAGGGCATCGAAACTTGCACCGAAGCACCTAAAAAACCCGCACCGCAAAAAGCTCAGTAATTGTTGTAAAAAAGTAACAAGCAGTTTGCCCAAATTTGGGCATTCTGCTATAATTGTAACTTAACAACAAGGAGCTAGTATGCAGTTTAACACATCACCTGTTAGTACTTTGTATGTAAAAGTTAATTTTAAGCGTAGTCCCTATAAACGGGACGTTACAGCTTTGCGTATAGTTGCCCAAACTTACTCCAATTTTGTCAGCAACAATGCGTTATTTTTAGTAGATTTGCCCCCAAAAACGGCAAGTTTATTAACAGTAGAGGCAGCAGTAGAAGCACTAAAAACTCGTGCAAACGCCTTAAATGTTAGTGTTAAAATGCCCAATAATGTATACAAAACACTTGCACGTCGTGTAGCTGTTGCATAAAAACAACACTAAAAGCCTGCCATTTTGGTGGGTTTTTGACACAAATTCTGTCTTTTGCTATAATACTTGTATAGTAATTAAAAAGGAGCTAACAAAATGTCACAGTTTATTCAAATTACACAAGGCACTTATCGTAATCAGCCAGTTAACGGTATGGTGTTTGAGCTAGTAGAACAGTATAAATCAGGTGCAAATGGTGGTTTTGTTACTGTTAAAAATAACGGCACTTTCCCAGATTTTCCAGAAAAACTTCGCATTAGATGCGGCGGAATGGACAGTTACAATTTTACAACTTCGACGGAGAATACAACAATGGTAAAAACAGTTACCGCACCAATGGCAGTAGTAGAAACAGATGAGCAAGCCATTGAGCGTATTAGAGAGCGTTTTGAAATCCTTACAGAAATGACCAAAGCTGCTACCAATGGCGACATTCGTGCTATGATTGTGTCAGGCCCCCCTGGAGTTGGTAAGAGTTTTGGCGTAGAGCAAGAAATAGAAAAGGCTTGCTTGTTCGACCAAATTGCAGGCAAGAAACTCCGCGCAGAAGTTGTAAAAGGTTCTGCAACTGCTCTTGGATTGTATAGTACACTCTACAAGTATTCGGACAGTAATTGTGTGTTGGTGTTTGACGACTGTGACAGTATTTTGCTAGATGATGTTGCACTCAACTTGCTTAAAGGTGCGCTTGACTCAGGTAAGAAACGCAAAATCTCTTGGTTGTCAGACAGCAATTTGTTGCGTAGAGAAGGTATCCCAGATAGTTTTACATTCAGCGGTAGTGTTATCTTTATTACCAACTTGAAGTTTGACCAAATGAAATCTCAAAAGTTACGTGACCACTTGGATGCACTCCAGTCACGTTGCCACTATTTGGATTTGACATTGGATACACAGCGTGATAAATTGTTGCGTATTCAGCAGATTGCCAAAGATGGCGTATTGTTTTCGGACTATGATTTCGAGCAAGTTACACAAGACGAGATCATTGAGTTTATGAATGAGAACAAAGACCGTTTGCGTGAATTGAGTTTGCGTATGGCTCTTAAGATTGCAGATTTGCGCAAGAGTTTCCCTACTCGCTGGAAAGCAATGGCTACCACAACTTGTATGAAAGCTGCTTAATGTATACTGCTAAAGATAAAGCAGTGATGAAACTTTGCGAAGGGGAAAAAGGATTCGCCATCTTAGATAGTATGGTTACTTATCCCCGTGCCAGTATAGAATTCAGTGTTGATTGTCCTGCAGAATACATACAGATGATTCGGCGAGCACATATGAAGGGTTGGTTAAAACTGGTTGCATACGTTAAGGAAGAAGAATACATATGGAATCGATTGCAAAGTGAGTAAGTTGTTTTTCTGTTTCGGTTGCCTACTTTTCTCAGTTAGCTCCTCGGGCAACCTTTTATAAGCTCTACTTCGGTAGAGCTTTTTTTGACTTTGTTTTACAAGTGTGTTAGAATTAACAAATGATAAAATTCAATTACGTAGAAGATTACATAGAGTTTTTTGCTGGTGACAGAGATGCCGCCGGCACGCTCATTGGTTTGTTTGACAGTCACAAATCTCCCATTAGTCTTGCAAGATACGATATTGCTATTGTCAGCAGTTTAAGTTCGCAAGTGGTTCATCATAACAAAGCCTACACTGACAAACAAGCAGACTTGGCCAAAAGACTGGTTATCAAATACACAAGACAACTGTCTAGACTGTCTCCGCCTGTTGCAGTGCCCGATGACCTACAGTTTAGAATGGGCATTAGAGTTGTTGATAGGACCAAGAGCATAACAGAAACCGACGAATATTATGTTATGCGATTCCCCTACGATAATGATTTTATCAATACAATCAAAAAGCAAATCAAAGAAGGCCAGGGCAAAATACTGTTCGACAAAGAACTAAGAGCTTGGTGCCTTGCTAAAACTGAATACAATTTGAATTGGCTAGTGACTATAGCTCCCACGTATGAATTCGAAATAGCACCCAGTATTCTCGCACAATATGATCAATTGACCGAAGTAGAAGCCAAAGGGTATACAATTGAATTGATACAAACGGGCGATCACTACACTATTACCAACGCCGCCGATAGTCTAATAGACTATGTTAACAGTAAATTGGGGGGCTTTGGTTTAGACAATTTACTCACATTAGTAGACAACAGCTCGGTATTAGGTTATAATGTAAACCAAGACCTACTGAATACGTTATACAGTATGTACGATCCCGATACCGTAGATTATTTAACTGAAAGAGTTGTCAGTAAAGAAACTGACAAACTTGGTTCAATAGTCAAGTATGCTAAATTGGTAAATAGATTGCCCGTTTACATATATGACAATGCTGCTGATAGAGTTGTTGTTGACGATCCTGCAGTTGTGTATTTGGCAAGAACAAGCCCCAGTGATCTACAACCTAAATTGATAGTAACACATACTGCAATGATGATAGGTTCCAAAAAACAAAGTTGGTTAGCCAACAGTGAAAAAATAATTAAACTAGAATGAACTGTACACTAATAATCAAAGACGAAGTCAACTTGAAAATCGAGGGGCTGGATCTTACCACAAGAAAAAATCTAGTTAACAAATTCAAATTTGAAATACCTGGTGCCAGATATACTCCTGCAGTTAGGCTGGGACGATGGGATGGCAAAGTAGCATTTTTTGCACTGGGCGGTACTAGTTATATCAACTTACTGCCAGAAATTTTGCCTTACTTGGAAGAACAGGGCTACGATGTAGAAATTGTTGACCAACGTGAGTACAGCACTACATTCAGCTTTGATGAAATACGCGAAGACAGTTTTAGTCATATCAAGTGGCCACCCAAACACGAACGTGCAGGTCAGCCTGTGATGTTGCGTGACTATCAAGTTGGTATTATCAACAAGTTTTTAGCCAACCCCCAATGCTTGCAAGAAGTAGCTACAGGTGCAGGTAAAACTATTATGACTGCCAGCCTGAGTGCGTGTGTTGAAAAGTATGGTCGCAGTATTGTTATTGTTCCCAACAAAAGTTTGGTAACTCAAACTGAAGCTGACTATATCAATATGGGATTAGATGTTGGAGTTTACTTTGGTGACCGCAAAGAGTTTGGCCGTACACATACTATTTGTACTTGGCAAAGTCTAAACAATCTGCTTAAAAACACACAAGCAGGAACTGCAGAAGTAACTGTTGGTGAGTTTATTGAAGGTGTAGTGTGTGTAATGGTCGATGAAGCACATATGGCCAAAGCCGACGCATTGAAGACGATTCTCACAAGTGTGTTTGCCCGAGTACCTATTAGGTGGGGATTGACCGGCACTATTCCCAAAGAGGATTTTGAGTTTATGTCCTTGCGTTGTAGTTTAGGCGAAGTATTGGGAAGACTCAGTGCCAGTGAACTACAGGAAGCAGGTCATTTGGCCAGTTGTCACGTTAAAGTACGTCAATTGGTAGACTATGTAGAGTACAAGGACTATCAACAAGAGCTCAAGTATCTTACTGAAAATGACGAGCGTATAGAATACATTGCTAATTTTATTGACAACATCAAAGAGTCAGGCAATACATTAATACTAGTTGATAGAGTTGCCAGCGGAAAACTTATTGTAAACAAATTAGGCGACCGTGCAGTATTTGTAAGTGGAGCCACTAAATCAAAGAATCGAAAAGAGGAATATGATGAGATTGCAACAAGTACTAATAAGATTTTGGTGGCGACTTATGGTGTGGCCGCTGTTGGTATTAATATCCCTAGGATTTTTAATTTGGTTCTTCTGGAGCCCGGAAAAAGCTTTGTTCGCGTTATACAATCAATTGGGCGAGGCATTAGAAAAGCGGAGGACAAAGACTTTGTCCAAATCTGGGACATCACATCGACGTGTAAGTTTGCAAAAAGGCATCTCACTAAAAGAAAGGCTTTCTATAAAGAAGCGAACTATCCATTCGAAGTGGAAAAGATAACTTGGCATTGACATTGCCAGGTCGTTAGTGTATACTAACAACATATAACAAGGATACAGTAAGTGCGTTTATTAACATTAGAAAATACCAGCTACGAATTAAATGAAATACCCGAAGAAATAGATGATATCAGATTCTGTGTATTAGATAATAGTGATCCCAAGGAACCTGATTACTTTTTTATACCTTTGATCTTTTTAGAAAGTTTTAATAGCCCAGCATTAGTATTGAACATAGGCGGTAATATAATTAAAATGCCCATAGACTGGCAACTGTTAATTGGAGAACCTGACTTAGGTGACTTAGAAGTTGTTCCTCTTACCAGTATCAATGACCGCGGATTCAGTGTATTTGCTTTTAATCCAATGGCAGGATTTAGGCCCGAGTTCTTCCCTGTGGAAGTAATCGACATTTACCAAGATGTCAAATGGTACTTTCCTAAACTAAAGCCCGGCCAGATGTTGGCAGTACCATTAGAGCACGGAGTAAAAAAGCCACTTTGCGTATTTTTTATCAAAGATATTAGTCGTCAAAGTGAGGTTGTTAACTATACTAAATGTTGGTAATGGTATGGGACAACTAAAACCTGGTGCTACTTACATATACGAACGAGTGGGCAATACCACTTATGCTAGGGAAATGGGCTCTGAGCCCAGTACCAGATTCCCAATTGGTCACGATTGGGATCCAGTTAGCGGACATAAACTTCCACCTGATGCTAGACTTGTAGACGGAAAAACAGTACACGAGCAAATAAAAGAAGACCAGATGTGGGGCGAAATCCGTCGGATGGCTCGGACAAATGTTACCTTGCAGTCAGAGTTAGAACGTGTTATAATAGTCTATAACTTGATTAAAGAAGAACAAGAAAGAGAAAACAATTCGGTTGCTTATCACAGGGTATAAAATGGATAAATTAAGTCTTAACAATGAACTACGACAACTGGATACACGTAATCGTGAATTTTATGATGAGTTAACTGACGAAGAAAAGAAAAAGTTCAGTACATATTTAATGTTGCGTTATAGTGCCAGCGTAGAGGGAGATCCTGATTTCCAAGAATGGTATCTTAGAGCTACCAATGAACGTGCCAATATCAATTTCTTTGATTTGAATCATCATCCTAAATTACAATGGTTATTGTTAAGTTCTGTTAGTCCTGGTATGGGAGTCAAAAGACATTATTGGCAAGGTGCCAAAAAAGCCGAAGGCAATAACAACAAGGCCATTAAGTTTTTAACACGCCTAAATCCAGAAATGAAAGCAGACGAAATTGAACTATTGGCAGAACTAAACACCACTGCAGATCTTAAAGCACACGCTCGTAGTATGGGAATGTCCGAAGCTGAAATTAAAAAGGAATTAGGTTGAGTTTTACTTGTCGTTACTGTAACAAAGACTTTAGAAAAGAAAGTAGTCTTCTTGCACATCTTTGCGAACCTAAACGACGTTGGCAACAGGAAAAAGAAACAGGTGTGCAGTTAGGATTAAAAGCCTATTTGAGATTCTATGAAATAACACAAGGTAGTGCAAAATTAAAATCCTACAAAGATTTTGTTGCCAGTCCTTATTATAGTGCGTTTGTCAAGTACGGCAGATACTTGGTTGCTATTCGTGCGGTAAATACCACTAGCTTTACTGAATGGCTATTAAGAAACAATAAGAAATTAGACAATTGGTGCAAAGATACATTGTATACCGAATGGCTATTTGATTATATGAAAAAAGAATCAGTGCAAGACGCACTGGAAAGAGCATTCAAAGAAATGCAGGAATATGCAGACGATCAAACAAGTTCTACAGTTAATTTTAACGACTATTTCCGTGTTGCGGGCAATAGTCTTGTGTGTTACCATATTACCACTGGCCGCATTAGCCCTTGGATTGTATACAATTGTGCCAGCGGTATTGCAGTACTTGATACACTCAATGAAGAACAAGTTGCGATGATATTGCCTTGGATTGATCCAGAATTTTGGCAGAGAAAATTTCAAGACTTTATGGCAGATACTGAATGGATCAAAGATATATTGAAATCAGCAGGACTATGAATCAAAAGAAGTTTTCCAGTGATATTGATATAGATTTCGGGGACCGCAATCGTGCATTGGCGTTGCTTAAAACAACTCCTGCAAGTATCATGCGAGACGGCAAGTTAATCAAGCATAATACTGGAGTCTACGCCACGGATGTATCCACAGATCCTTTGCTGGGTGTAGCCAGTATAGAGTATCAATCAGCTGAAGATCTAGGCTATACCAAGTTGGACTTTTTGAATGTCGGCCTGTATAATCAAGTACGAGACGAAGATCATTTGAATAGTCTAATGGCACAAGAGCCACCGTGGGATAAACTATATCAGCGTGAGTTCTGTGAGCAGTTAATACACATCAATCAGCATTATGATACACTGATTAAAATGCCCGAAGCAGTTAATACTATACCCCGTATGGCTATGTTTTTGGCAGTTATTCGTCCGGGAAAACGACACTTGATTGGCTTGCCCTGGGCTAAGGTTGCTGAAACTGTGTGGCAACGACCAGATGACGATGAATACTACTTTAAGAAGTCTCATAGCCTAGCCTATGCACATCTTGTAGTAGTTAATATGAACTTGTTAAACGATCCTACGAACTAGGGTTATACTACGACGCTTACCGCGTTTTTGAGCGTTTTCTTTAAGACTTATAGCTGGGCCGTATTTTAATTCCACGTCCTTGCTGTTTAGGGTTTTTAAGGTAAACCTAAACTGAATCCAATCTTGTTTTAAGAAAATGTTAATGGGAACCATACGGTTGCTTTCCCACCACCACGTGTCTGCCAACTCCATATAAAGTCGTTTTTGATCTGAAGTTTTTAAGGCAGCGTAATCGTAAATGCTGGTGATAACATCGTCGATGTTTTGAATGATTCCTATGTACTCATTGCCACCGTAGGTAACTAGGCTGAGAAAAGGAAATTCGTCTAATAATTTTTGGTATTCTAATTCCACAATGATATTTATAGCCAAATTCAAAGCTAATTACGAATGTGATATTCTGCTAAATATCTAATGCAGCAGATTTATAGTTATCTCTACGATTCGGTGGTCGTTGTCCAATTTGACACAGATCCCACTATACCAACAAGGAACAGAGTAGTGTACAACAGACCCTTAAAGCTTTATCAAGGTGTTGACAACATAGTTAAGATTCAGGTCTTGAACAGTGATCAAAAACCTGTAGATATCACCGATTATACCGTAACTTTCAATTTAATAGACAGTTACGTTTATGCCAACGCCAATGTTGTACTCAGTAGTCAAATGACAGTTAGCAATGCAAGGTCCGGATTAGGTTCAGTTACCATTGGACAATTGGAATTATTACAGTTAAACAGTTTAGATAGACAAGATTATACATACAATCTATTATTCAATAATGGTTCTGCAAATGTTGCAGCTTATGTAGATGATAATTATGGTGTGTCTGGGCAAGTAGAAATTAATCCCAGCGGGTATGCCGCTGGTGCAGCAGAATTATTAGATTTTGGATCTGTAGCTGACCCGGCTACAGGTGCAGATTTTGGAACAATTTAGGAAAGAACGATGGCTAAACAAGTACAATGGAGACGTGGAAACACAGCACAAAACAGCACTTTTGTTGGTGCGCCCGGTGAGGTCACGGTTAACACAGATAATTGGACTTTAATAGTTCATGACGGAGTAACTGCTGGCGGTTTCCCCATCAACGACATTAATCTTTCTAGTATCAGCAGTAACCTAGTGCCATCAGCCAATGTGACCTATAGTTTAGGTACTCCAGATCTTCAGTGGAAAGAGTTATTTGTAAGTAATCACACAGTTTGGATTGGTAATGTACCGTTAAGCACAGACCCAAATGGTGGGTTATTGGTAGGCGGTCAGCCTGTATTGGTAAACAACGGTAATGCCAGTGTAGCCACCAGTGGAAACATCACTGCCAATTACTTTTTTGGTAATGGACGTTATTTAACTGGAATAGTTTCAACTAGTAACTACGGTGATGCCAATGTTGCGGCATATTTGCAAGGTAACATTACTGCAGGTAATATAGTTGCTACTGGAATTTTTTATCCAAATGGTCAGCCTATATTAGGCGGCGGTGGCGGAAGTAGTACTGGTACAATATTAAGTAATTCAGCACCAGTTAGCCCTACACAAGGTGAACAATGGTTCGACCCAACTGCAGGTCAAATATACATTTATTACGGTAATGCTTGGGTAACTGCAAATCCTGGTATTGCGGGACCGACTGGACCAACAGGACCTGCAGGCCCTTCAGGAGGACCACAAGGACCACAAGGACCAGCAGGCAATGACGGCCCACAAGGACCAACAGGACCAGCTGGCGGCCCATCGGGACCACAAGGACCAAGCGGACCACAGGGCCCAACAGGCCCTGCAGGTTCACAAGGATACCAAGGACCTGTAGGTGCACAAGGGCCACAAGGCGTACAAGGACCACAAGGTATACACGGTAATGTTGGACCAGCTGGCCCATCGGGCATACAAGGACCACAGGGACCAAGTGGTCCACAAGGTCCTAGCGGAGCAGTGGGTCCCACTGGAATACCTGGTGTTGGCGGAATAAGAGGACTTCAAGGACCACAAGGCGCACAAGGACCACAAGGACCGCAAGGCCCAAGCGGAGCACAAGGTACTGCAGGAACTAGCGGACTACGTGGCTTACAAGGCCCACAAGGACCGCAAGGCCCGATTGGTGCAACTGGTAATACTGGGCCTTTAGGGCCAAGCGGTCCAGTCGGTGCACAAGGGCCGCAGGGTCCAGTTGGAGCTCAAGGTCCACAGGGACCGCAAGGCCAAGGCTACACTTATAAAGGCATTTATAGTGCAAATGTAGCATATACTCCTTATGATACTGTAACCTCAGGTGGAAATTTATACATTAAAGTTGGTTCAACTACCACTGGTTCTCCGCTTTCCGACGGACTAAATTGGAATTTAATTGTTAATGCTGGACCGCAAGGACCGCAAGGTGCAGCCAGCACAGTGCCTGGACCACAGGGTACACAAGGACCACAAGGACCAAGCGGACCACAAGGAGCAGCAAGTTCGGTACCCGGACCACAAGGTCCACAAGGACAAACAGGCCCACAAGGACCGCAAGGACCTAGTGGTTTCAACGGTGACAAATATGCTACAACTAGTAACAGTACTTGGACTATTACTTCTGTAAACGGTACTAGTGGCACTATTACTATCGGTACTAATCTAAGTTATACTGCAGCTCAAAACATATTTGTAGCAAAAGATGCTTACAATTATCAATTGGCTGCAGTTGTTGATTATTCAGCTAATGGTAGATTACATTTCAGCACCACTGGCTCGTTAGGCTCAGGAACATATAGTTCTTGGATTATTAACTTAGATGGTGCAGTCGGTAGTGCTGGTCCACAGGGACCTACTGGCTTACAAGGACCACAAGGTCCAAGTGGTGTTAACGGCAACGATGGAGTACAAGGACCACAAGGACCACAAGGACTGCAAGGTCCAACTGGGGCACGAGGACCACAAGGTACACAAGGACCACAAGGCCCAATTGGTAATGTCGGTGCGTCGGGCCCACAAGGCCCTCAAGGACCAGTAGGATTTACAGGACCTGCTGGCCCAGCTGGTGCGGCCAGTACTGTACCTGGACCACAAGGTGTTCAAGGACCAACTGGACCAATCGGTCCTGTGGGTGGAAACGGTCCGCAAGGACCACAAGGACCACAAGGAACATTTGGCGGAACAACCAATTTACCGTTAATTACTACCAATACCACAATCAGTACTAGTACTAGTACTGGCGCACTACAGGTTGCTGGTGGTGGCGGAATTGGCGGAAACTTATATATTGGCGGAAACTTAGTTGTACTTGGTACAATCACTAGCGCAGGTAATGTTGTAACTGGCGGAGGCAGTGGTGGAGGCGGTAGCGGTGGATTTACATTTAACGGTGCATTGCTAACACTCAGTAATACTGCTACTACAAGCCTACAGGCCAACAACTCGGGTATTTTAGTAGACGGTGCCAATGCCAGCTTGTTATGGAATTCAACTTACAATGATTGGACATTTAATACTGGTATTAGAACACTGGGAAATAGCGGAAATATCAGTAATGTTGCTACTTACTTTGGCAATAACATTGTACTAACTGGTAATGCAAATGCTGTAAATTACTTTGGTAATAACATTGTAGTAACTGGCTATGCAAACGCTGCAACATTTGTTGGTAATGGTTCTGGTATTACATATATATTAGGTTCTGCAGTATCAGGTACTGTACTGTCAGCAGTTACAGCACAATATGTAACAGGATTAACCGCTGCCAATGTTACTAATGCATTAGGTTTTGTGCCAATGAATAGTAATGCAAGTATTGTAAGTTCAGGAGTTGCACAGTATGTCACTGGTAATATTCAAAGCAATATTAATGGGCTGGGTGTATTATCAACAGTTACTGTTAGTGGAAATGCTACAGTAAATGCGTTAACTGTTAATAATTCAGTAACCATTGGCACAACACTAGGAGTTCTAGGAAATATTTATAGTAATGCTGCCAGTGGTACTAGTACATCAACTTCTACAGCATTGGGCTATATTGGCTTACCACAAAACAGTCAAAGTTCAGGATATACACTGGCATACGCAGATCAAGGCAAGCACGTTTATGTAACTGCAAACAGTACTGTAACGGTACCTGCTAACAGTACTGTAGCGTTCCCAATTGGCAGTGCAATTACAATTGTTGCAGGTCCTACCGCAACAGTGACTATATCAACTACATCTGATACTATGTATTTGGCAGGCACCGGCAATACTGGTAGTCGTACACTGGCCCCATACGGTATGGCCACAATGGTTAAAGTTGCTAGTACAACTTGGTACATTAACGGAACAGGATTGTCATAATGACAGGTGCAGTTGCAGTTATGGCTAGTTATGGCGGGAGTTTAATTCCTGTTGTATCTAGCATTAGTCCTAATACCAGTACAATAGCAGGCGGTGTTAATGTTACTATTACCGGAAAAAACTTTACTTGGGCCACTAGTGCCACAGTAGGCGGATCTGCAGTAACTAATTTTACTGTGGTCAGTGATACCAGTATTACTTGTACAGTGCCGTCTGGTAGTGCAGGAACTGCTAGTGTTGTAGTTACTAGCCCGTACGGCAGTAATAAGGCCAATACATTATGGACTTATACGTACCCTGTACCGACAATCACCGGTATATCTCCGACCAGTGGCCCAATACAAGGCAATACCACAGTTACTATCACAGGTACTAATTTTATCAATGTTACTGCAGTTAAATTTGGCACAACAAACGCCACAAATTTTACTGCCAATAGCACAACACAAATTACTGCAACCAGTCCAACAGAAACGGCTGGGGTTATTGATATTCGAGTAACTGCTGCAGGCGGAACCACTGCTACTAGCTCAGCTGATCAATTTACCTATATGAGTCTGGCTCCATTAATAACTGGTATTAGTCCTTCATCAGGATATATTGCTGGCGGAACTACAGTTACTCTCACTGGAGTACATTTTACGGGAGTAACAGCAGTTACAATTGGTGGAACACCTGCTACCAGTGTTGTAGTCAACAGCGATACCAGTTTAACTTGTGTAGTTCCAGCTGGAAGTATAGGTACTGCAAGTGTTATTGCTACTAATTCTTATGGTAGTAACTCGTCTAATACCTTATGGACTTACATTTATCCTCCTCCAACAATTACCGGGGTTTCACCTAGTAGCGGAACTACATTAGGCGGGACTTCAGTTGTGATTACTGGTACTGAATTTATTGGTGTTACTGCAGTTAAATTTGGTACATTAAATGCGTCAAGTTATACTGTTAATAGTTCAACCCAGATCACTGCAACTGCACCAGCCGAATCTGCTGGCATTATAGATATAACAGTTACTGCACGCGGCGGCGGCAGTTCGGTCCAGACATCAGACCAATTTACTTATACATCACCTATACCAATAGTGACTAGTGTTAGTCCGAATACCGGTGGTGGTGGTCTAACAGTTACTATAACCGGACAATATTTTACTGGTGCAACTTCAGTGACCCTTGGAGGTAACCCGGCTACATCAGTGGTTGTTAACAGTGATACCAGCATAACCTGCGTAATACCTAGTCATCCAATTGGACAGGTCAGTGTTAATGTAACTACAGCCAGTGGGACAAACACAAATAATACATTGTTTAACTACACCAATGGTGGATATAGTGGAGTAGATAGTGCAGAAGGATTAGTCACCCACGGTTATTTTGATAATGCGCCACATACTGGATATAGAATCACAACATCAACAGGTTCAGCAACTGTTAACAGCATAACAAATTCTATTTTAGGGTCTTCGGGAATGACCACATTGAATCCGCTAGATACTGGTAATTTTGACGACGGTTATTGGCATGTTACTTTACCATTTAGTATAAATTATTTAGGCACATCCTACAACGACTTTTATGTTGGCACCAACAGTTATATAACATTTACTGCAGGTTCAACAATTTATACAAATGTATCAAACATTTATCCAGCATTGCCTAAAATATTGTTGGCAACAGGCGATAACTATTCTAATAATGCTTGGTCTCAGGTATCCGGAAGTGCTCCTAATAGGACATTTAGAATTCGTGTGCAAGGAGTTAATTCTAGTAGCGGACCGTCAGCAAAAGGATTGCCGGTCCCTGATGGGTATAACATAGAATATGAAGTAACATTTTACGAATCTCCCAGCAATCAATTTGATGTACAATTTGGTGTAAATGCAATTCACGCTTAGGAAAAATAAATGGCAAATATCGGAACTGGAATAATTATTGATACTGGCGTTATAATTGATGGAACAACTCCTCCTTGGATTGTTACTCCGTATGTAAGTCCTCAAAATTTATATTGGAATGCTGTATTATCTCCGTTCAAACCACTGGTTTCTGTTGGTGGAAATGAACCAATGACATATTTTATTATAGATGGGTCACTGCCTACAGGAATAACATTAGACCCTATTACAGGAATAGTATCGGGTACTGCACCTCCAGTGACTTCTTCTACATCTGTTACATTTGGAGTACAGGACATATTCGGCATTGTTAATCCTATAACCAGTACGGTATCTTTTGTTATAACAAAAGGACCATTGGCTGGAATATCTACTTCACTATTGTTATTTCAATGGTCAAACCCTGCCAGCGGAAGTTCTACGTGGACAGACCTGTCAGGCCACAATAGAAATGGAACTATTGTAGGTTCTCCTGGTTATGTGGTTAACAGTAACGGTGATGCTGGACTACAATTTACTGCCAATGCAAGTGGTAATCAACGTGTAACTATTAAAAGCGATTACATAGGCGGTACAACTATTATGGTTGCAAGCCTAACAGGTGGGGCTGGCACTTTAGCCACTGACGTAGAGCAATCAACGGGTAGTGGTTTTAGCGTAAGTTTGTTAACAACAACACCTGCTTATCCTCAAACTGATCCAGCAACAGGCTTACCTGCGATAGTAGGTAGAGTTAATATATATTCTAATCCAGGTGGTACTGCATCGGGTGCATTCAATTGGGGCGCATCGACTAATAAAATTGCAATTTATGTGTTTAATATGGCTTATGGTACCAGCCCACAAGGATATCCAATCAATTTACCAACATTTTATATTGCCGGAACAAATACTGGAGCATTAAGTGGAATGCTTAACCAAACTCCGGGTGCATCTGAGTTGTATGGAGCTGAAGCTTCTAGTACTATTTTATCTGGATATCCAAGTGAATATGCCAGCTGGGGACAATCTTATTCGCCAAGTAGTGCCGCCTCCACAAATTATATGGAAATAAATGGCACTCTTTATGCTATTTTACAATACCAAACTAAATTGACTGGTGCTGCTTTAACCCAAACCATCAGCGCACTGCAAAGCTATTATAATTGTTAATGAGTTAAAATAAATATAAAATATATCGGAGTAATAGATGTTAAATTTTCCAGCAAGTCCATCAACCGGACAAACTTATTCAGCACCCAATGGTGTTACTTATACATTTGACGGCGTTCATTGGAATGGTGTTGCTGGAATTGGTGCGCAAGGCCCCCAGGGCCCACAAGGACAAACTGGACCACAAGGACCACAAGGTGCAGCTAGTACTGTACCCGGGCCACAAGGTGCGCAAGGACCCACTGGCGTACAAGGACCACAAGGACCTACTGGTGTACAAGGACCACAAGGCCCAAGTGGAAGTAATGGCAGCGCTGGAGCGCAAGGACCACAAGGACCTACTGGTGTACAA